>Ga0209700_107277_pt1 | contig 15900 bp, 4 predicted proteins | sample SiratroredBW_FD_187528 | JGI IMG/M metagenome (GOLD analysis project Ga0209700, IMG submission 187528) | Root nodule microbial communities of legume samples collected from California, USA - Siratro red BW (SPAdes) (version 2) | ecosystem: Host-associated > Plants > Roots > Nodule | place: USA...
AAAAAAATTTTATATTAAAAATATATATATATATATATATATATATATATATATATATATATATGTATATGACTTTATAAGCTCCTAAGGTTGAAATCGGAAAAGGTGAAGCATTAAAAGTGAGGAAGCATTAAGATAGAGACATGCATGCATGTGAAGTTGGCAGGTAGGAGAGGGAAGTCATGCAGAGAAAAAGATGTGCATGGTTGGTTGTGTGGGAGAAAAAACCAACCGAGAAGAGGGAGTCTTCAGGGTGGCAAAATCTCAAAAGTAAAAACAAAGAGGACATTGGTTTTTGATCCACCACCCCCCTTGCCGGTTCAGACTCAAATCAAAACCAGTAGCTCAACGTCTTTTTAGGTGAAAATCCAGCTATGTAGCACTGCATTTTTCAGGAGCATAACCTATATTTGGGACTCCTTTCTTTTCTAAATGAAAGGTTCAGAACTCATCATTGCTCAACCATAAACCTCAACTCATTCTATTAATAAGAGAAATCTTTGGTAATAATGTTATAAATTAAAAAGTCCTGGTTTATTTTTGTGTAGGTATGTATACCATTGAACAAAATATTATTGAAAAGTGTATGTGTGTATAAATTTTATTACCAAAATGAGGTGGAAGAATATTGCAAGTTTTGATGTGTGAACATTTCAAAACAAAATAAAAAATGGGGACGCTTAGCTTTCTAACACATAAATGGAGAATTTGTTTTGATATAGTAAATTCGTAAGGCAACCAACAACCCTCAGAAAACTCCTCTAAGAAAAGTAGTTATATACAGACAGAGGGAGAGAAACACTTTTGAATATCATTATTATTAAGTATTTCATACTTGTACGCATGTTTCAAATTTAAAAAGCTTGAATTAAAAGGAAAATGAAAAAAAAATTTAAGTTATAAGAAATGTATGTATAATAAAGTAAGAAATATATATATAACACTTTCAAGTATAAAAATATTCATTACCAATTCTAATTTGAATATAAAATTTAAAAGATTACTTTCATTTCTTAAAGGAGTAAAATATATATATATATATATATATATATATATATATATATATATATATATAGAGAGAGAGAGAGAGAGAGAGAGAGAGAGAGAAAAGGGAAAGATAAATTAGTATAAATTTTAAGAAATGTTACTCTATTTAATATCTTTCAAAATATTTGTTTAAAAACTCACATGTTCCTTAGATCAAGAAAATTAACCTTTTTAACAAGATAATTTTGAAATTTTTTTTAATAAACTTTATCAATACAAAGAGGGTTAAATTTTTTTGTAAGAAAGTGCAGATTATATTTTATCATATAGAAAGAAAATTATTATTATTATTGACGAAAATATATTTATAAAAAAGATTGTATATATTTGTATATTATTTTTTTGAGTAAATTTACATCTTGTGATTTTTTTTTATATTATACAGTATTTTTATTCGATAATAAGATGTCAATGTAATAATTCAATCGAATCGTGAGTCACTCAGATATATGCAAATCTAAAAATTCATAAACTATTCTTCTTATTACGAATAAAATAGTATTATGAATATCGTTGCTTCCTTGTTTAGGTACTCTTGTATTTTCACTTTTAACACAGCTGTTCTACTTTTTATCAGTTTAAATACGAAAACTGTTATTATGTATGCCTAAACAACAAAATGGTAATTAAAGTGGGAAAAATAAGGTTAAAGTAAATGCGTAATTTTTTTTTTTATTCTTCCTTACGTAAAGCCATTTTTCTTCAATATGAAAATATTTTATTGCCTAAAATTTCATTGCACGCATAATAGACAAAAAAATGTAGTGAAAATGAGATAAAACAACAAGTGAATATACACTAACTCATAATGACCAACTTTATACTGTATTTCAGAAACAAGTTCCTAAACAACCATTAACCTTAACCTTTGTAATAAACTAATAGTGACAACTTTGATATCAAAAACAGTGTAAGATCTTAATAGAGTACTTAATTAGCAGTACACAATGAGAGTCAGTGCTTGTATATTGTGGCAGTAAAATTGATAAGAGCATGTAAGAGCTACTCAGAAAATTTCTGACCATGAATCTGTGGTTTATGATGCTTTCATGTCATCCAAGCCAAAACGAGCCTGTTCAGAAAAAGAAGTTTGATGAGTTCCTGGGAAAATGTTCAAAATATGAAGTTGCTAATATACACCACTGAAAATAAACCTCTCCATGCACCCAAACCACTTAGATACTGTGTTCACCATGGGTCTATTTGGAAGAAATTTCTCAAGTATTTCTAAAAGAGAAAAATAAGAATAAACAAATGAAACAAACTTCTTTATAAGCTAAAATTACATTATGTACAAACTACTTTAAAGAAGTTTTCTCCTTTAACTTTTCTGTATTATTATTTTTAATTTGCGCATAATCTAATTTTAACTTACTGAAAAACCCATCTCATTCTTTTTCTTCTCTGAAAGTACTTATCGGAGAAACTTGTCCAGATAGACCTTATGAATGACAATGAAATTAGCTTCTGCATATATGCTAAAATTAGCGTTAAAAATCAAATTTTGGACCATAGTTTTTATAATTTAATTCATGCATAGGCTAATTTGAATTTTTCATGAAAAAAATAATAAGATTTAGTCGTTACCAAATAAACATGATTATATCTTTAAAAGTCTGTATGGATGAGCTTGGAAAAACATAGCTTTTGCATTGGGTTAAAAATTGTATACCAACTTTCTAAATATAAATCATTTCACTTCAAACTTAATTTTAACCAAAATAAATTCTGCAGAATCAATATAATCTAAAATCAATGTCATTCTACGATATCATCTTCAAGCATAAAAATGATCCAATATATCTTATTTCTTACCAGAAACTTGTGATTTTCTTCAAGTAGAGGAGAAAAGGTTGTACAAAATTTCTCAATGTCAGCATTGATATCACCAGTGCCTCCTATCACCTCCATGAACTTCTTCCTACTAGGGGCAAGCTTCAGGACAACCTGTAGGTCACAGCCCAAACCATATTCAGTTTCATACAATGTACAGTCTCTTCATAGTTAAGAAAAACAGTGGAAAAAGACAAAATAAAACAACAGAAAAAACAAGACAAGGAAACAGGACTGACACATAGATAATGTAAAATTGCATTGTATTTAAATTCTTTGATCTAAATTACATAGACTAATGTAAAGTCGAAGAAACTAGAAGATGCAAGCTTATTTTATTGCTGGTGTAATGTTTTACATGATCATGACATTCGGCTCATTTATTTACAAACCTTAATGCAATGTCTAAATACTGGAAATTAGGACAAATAAAGTAATAATATTGATAGTTAAACGTATTTCATACACAATAAATATGAAGCACTGACGTTATAAAGTGCAAAGGTAGTAGAAAATTGACAACACAATGATGCAAATGGTAAACTCAACAGGATTTTCTAGGAAGATTATTTCAATGCCCAGCCATTGACATTCCACAGATTTGCAAGACGATTTATAGACCATTCAAGATTATGTCAACAAAGAATTAAACATTAGATTACAGTGAAGCTTGAACTAGCAAGCCAGCCATGCCACTTCTTCAGAGTCTTGTTATAGGAATCTGTACAAGCTTGGGACATTGTCCAATCTTCATGCTCGATTAAGTTTTGGAACAAAGCCACCAAGAAATCCATTGCCCTGAAGATGTTACCAGTTAGCAAAATAGATGTATCACAAATAATATTGCAAGGATAAATATGGCAATGGCAACAAATACCCATTAGCTAAGGTCTCTGACCACCAAATAAAAATAATTATCACATTAATGTCTCAACACTTTGAGAAAGATAAGCAGAACTAGCTGAAGCTTCATAACAGTCTCAAAAGAAATAAAAGATAAAATCGAATTGAACCAACTTTAAAGGATCCATCATAGTTTCATACAATGACAACACAAATTGTTTCCTAATATGCTGGAGTAAGCTAAATGAATTTTACTGTGACAAAAATCAAGTCTACAAAACAGTCATTTAGATCTACATCCTTTTTATGGGTATCTCTCCCTTCCGATTGTCCTCAACCTCTATCTATTGGGCTTTCTATTGGTCTTCATGTTATCAGCTATTCTCACTGGAGCTTCTATAGGTTTATTTCTCACATGGTCAAGCAATCTTCAGAAAAATTTTATCATCTTTTTCCTCACAGATGCTACCCCTACTTTCTCCCCAATATTAATGTTCTTGAAAAACATAGCTAATTTTATTGCTGTAAGGTAAAGTTTTCCATTGAGCTTTGTTAGAATGTATGAAACTGTCTTATAATATTGTAATGATGTACTAATATGTTTAGAGCATGGCAGTAAGTATCGCACCATACACTATTTGTATAGCATGATACTATTTGCCAACCCCACGATACAAATTGTTGGAAAACTCAGTTTTGCTCCCGAATTAGTTTTGTATCATTCGTATCACAGAATCACATGAATTGCATATCCAGCCTGAACTGTGGGTGAAACTGAATTCGGGTCTCACTCCTTTAGATCGAAGCCTTGCATACTACGAATTTCTTATCCATTCTTTCATGGAAGTCTCACCCATCAAGTCTGACTAAGAAAGTTTATCCATGCAGGAAGCTTAGCACCTCAGCTCAGTATGCACAGAAGTAAGCAGCAACCATAGTCCGCAGATCTTGGAGAAAAAGAGGATGAAATATGAATGATTTGGATATTATTACTTTGTTTTTGTGGTTGTTTAGTATGAGTAAAGCAGCAACCATAGTCTGCAGTAATTATGCAATAACAACCAACAACACTTATTTTTTGGATGACTATAATGCAAAATTTGTTTAGTATCATATAACTATTGTTATAAGAATTTTAAGCACAGCAACAACAGTGTTTATCAGAGGTTGTGTTACTGAAATTGTGCAAAAACTTCATACATGGTGCAACGAATGCTTGAAATAAAAAAATAACCCTGCTATAAATATTAGAAAAAGTTCTCCTAAACAGATTTAGAAATGACATAGCAATATGAAAACACAAGTTAAATGCATCTGCATGATGTTCATTACCTCGTCAGCCAAAGAAGTCCATTGGTGCAACTAGATGATGATTTAGCTGTCTTAGTTTCAATCTCCACCTGTACCAAACTGTACAGGTAGTTGAATCTGGATGGATTGGAGGAATACATAGTTTCCAATCTCTGCCCAGAAAATGAGTGAGATATAGAATTAGAACAAATAGCATATGATCACAAGGCTTAGATAATATACACACTTATAATTGTTAAACAAGTTAAAGTGAAAAACATTTTATGTAAGTCAGATAGAAATCCACAAATTAAAACAAGATGAAACACAACCAAACACTATGCTACGCATATAGCTATACCATTTACAATAACAAGTGAAGAATAATACATTCAAAGATGCAGGAAAGTATCTGACAAAGTATACAGTAACATTAGAGTCGGATAGAGCAGTTCAAGAAAACATACCGATATGTTGCCACCTATGTCAGATTTAACAAGGGCCATAGCAGCTCCAAAGTTATCTGTTACGAGAAAAGTGTTAGCTCTTTTAACCATGACACATGTATTCGTTATGCTTAAACAATAGCTAAACCAGGGTGCATTGGTTCACAATGTATTGTGTTGAATATGTCGCAGTTGTAGAGTTAAGACTGTAAAACAAAAATTACTTCTGCACATTAATAGTCATGGATCTAGAAGTGAAGATATAGATACCTAAGAGACCAAGAAAACAAAATTAAAAGAAATCAATACATTTTCCACATTTTATTGATGAAAAAAAAAAAAAATCTCTGGATGAATGCTAACAGAACAGGATCAACAAAAGTCCACCTAGGGAAAACTCACGTTATGAATCTTACCTGGCTCAAAGAGGTGATAATTCATCTAAATTTACCGAATAAAGTATCATTTGATACACCACAGATTATAAAAAAAAGAATGTTTGGATTATCCCTAACCATTACAAAGGACAAAATATATACGGAGGAAATACTCTGGGAAATGTTAGCATCAATTATTTCTTTCTTTTTAGTGCTAATAACAAGGTACTGAACAAGACACACCTATTACTGGCAATATGTGCTTGCACGCTTCCAAGAAAGGCTTGCTCAGAATTTCTCCTTGCTCAGACTTTACATGCTCAAGTTCTTTCAGGGCAGGAGCGAAAACAGTCCCCTCCATTTTTGGGCTTTGCTGCACATGACAGGACCCCAACAAATACATTAGCATGAGCTTAACAGATATCAAATCCACACATAAGTAACTGGAATTCACGTATACAAATGTCACCACTCTTACGCCAAGCAGAAAGTTAAGAAGAATACAAAGCTAAGAAATAAAAAAATCAGAATCTGACACAAACAGATTTTTTACAGGTGGAATCTGACATTAGTCATTGATTCAACAGATGCATAATCTATCCTCGTAGCGAAATTTCTTCTAAAGTAGGGAAGTGAACAAAAATTTAAATTAACTTCATATTGTATGGATAGAGTTTTTACTCTATTTTGATAGCTTGTAAAATAAAAAAAATGGTTTTCTTTTAAAAAAATACTGAAATATAAAAAAAAAATTCAAATCACTCTAAAAATGGTGGTTCTAAAGAAGTAAAGTTGAACTTAATTGCACTTCTAACACATCAGAAGCTTAAACTTTGCTTAAAGCTAGCTATTCTAAAGCTTATAACATCATCACAATTTGCTTTCCTACCACACACACACATAGTATGCTGCCAACTGAGATTAGGATATTTTCTATGAACTAAGACTTTGGATCCCTGGATTTCTGGATGAGACACCCTTTGAGATGCTTCATTAAAAATTGATAACTTCACTGTACAAATTGCATGAGAAAAAAAAAATAACAGCAGATCTTGTTCATGCTAAATTTCCCTAGGAGCAGAAAATAGCAGGGACTTACCCAGAAACTGAAATTGAGTTCAGAAAAAAAGAAGAATTTAGCATACCCATGTGCTAATTTTCAGAAGCAAAGAAAAATTAGATTTCATTTATTTCAAGAAACAAAGGAACATGCATTGATCTATGAACAGAGAGAAAAGATGATGGGCATACACAGGAGGAGTCGGAGGGACTGCGACGCAAACAGCAATAGCGTTGGAGCTACGAGATGGGAACAGGATTCCAAGATTTTTGTCCTTTCTTCCTCCTTGGGTGCTGAATTTTGAAGTATAAATACGCAGAAACAAGGGAACTAAAGTGTGAAACCATGAAAAATCATTATAAAATTTTAAAAAATTGCAATAAAATTATTATCGATAAGTTTTAAAAGAACTGTTGTAAAAAGAGTTAAAACTTATGGATTTGTGTGGTAATAAATAAAATCAGTGTTGAATTATTAAAAGGAAATTTAGAAATTTGTTTGTTTTACAGTACAATAAAAAGATTTTCATATGCCACACCCCCAATGAAAGACAATAATAAAATATTAGCAACGGATTTCTTGTTTTCATTTTTAATTATAAATTAGTAAGTTGCACACGTTCTATGTGAATTTAAGAATTGTTATAAAAATATGAAATTTGATTAAAATTATTTAAGTAATTAAATATTAAAAATAACACTTGTAATTACTATTTAAATAATTAAGAATCAACCAAACATGTGTACACAATTATCAATTATCTATATAAATTATTTTATTACAATTTAGTAGAAATTAAGTGAATATTAAAATTTGGGTTTAATTTTTTTACTGAGAATTATTATCAACTGTGTTAATTATGACACTTTAAAGTTCAACAATTAGTATATGAAAGAAAAATTGTTTTGCTGTTGTTTACTTATGGTGGCCGAAAATACCAAGTGAATGGTCTTGGCCCAATTTGACTCATTTTGCTAATTGGCACATCTCATTACTTTGGCCCAAAAGTCTTAACCCTTCATAAAATTTCCATTAATTATTCCATTTACAAGTTAATTAATAATTGATTTTTGTGAATTTAATTTTTTTATTTTTTTACTTCATGATTTAAGAATGTTTTATTTATATTTATATTATCTTTTACATACTTAAATTATTATTTAGCATAAATAAAGCTAAACTTTCATAAACTACTCAATTTAACACTTCAGAGATGTAAATTAACTTTTCTTTTAAGTTAAAACAGTTAAACACAGCAATTTAGTAATTAACATTATTTGTCTATAGAATATAAATAAAAAACATGTGTTACATGACCCAATACTTTAATGAAATTTTATTTTGTAATTTATTCTATTAATTGACCCATAACAACTAATTTTGTGTTACTATTATTCTTATTTTTATTCTAGCACGAACATATTTTATTAAAGTATATTTCTTCTATTTACAAAAGCACTAAAATATTACTTGTTAAAATTTAATTTATGTAATTCTTATGTATTACAAAATGTGTACATAAATTAATTTAATTAGTTAACCATAGATCTAATTACAAATATTAAAAAATAGTCAGAGACTAAACTATAATAATTAAAAATATTAATGGACTAAGTTATAATTAATAAGAATTAAATAAAAACCAATTTGTAATCAGTGTAAATATATAGAGATTGATTTACGATTTAAGAAAATTTACGACCTTATATCTAATTATAAACAAAATTTAAGAATTAAGAAGAAACACTCAATTTTTTATACGGTTAGTTAATAAGTTTCACACTCTCAATAATTGATATTTATTATTATTATTATTATTATTTTAATCAATAATTTAAATGATTATATCTAAAATATAGTATGTTACCCTTATCAATTTTTTAAGAATAAAACATTTAAATTTTATTATAAGAAATTTTAATTTACCTTATATAGATATAAATTTTTAGGTAAATTTAATATTCTCTACATATTTGTATTCATCCTTAAAATACACATTAGTTATAAATTATTATTTATTGATCTATATTTGCCGATAAAATACAATTATCCACATATATGTATGTATCGTTAAAGTTCATGTTGTGATTATCCATTGATATGTATAATAAATTACAAATTGTGTTATCAACATATATCTCTTCCGTAAAATATAAATTATAATTCTCTATGAATCTATATCTATCATTAAAATACAAATACAAGTGTACCTACCGATTTTGTTACCCAATGTATTCATAGGTAATATTATTATTATTATTAATATAATTATTATTATTATTATTAATGATAATAATAAGAATAAAAGAAATAAGAATCACAAAGTTTACATAGTCTACATATACTGATAGGATCTGGGTTTGAATATCTCTTGCAACAGATTACTAATAATATTTTTTACAAATACAAATTTATTTTTACCTTAAAAGTTTTTTATCCATAAGTTTTTCTTTTCATAACTATGAGTCAAGTCATCACTTTATTTCTAACTCAAAATTTTAAAATATTAGGTTTAATCTAAAATTTTAATTTTTTTATACATTGTTTATATCAGTCATCTCTATCTAACGTTAACGTGAAATTCATAGTGACGATAATTTTCTGATGATAGAGTTTCAATCTGGATTTATTTTTATTTATTTTTTGTAAGTGTTTTTTTCATTTACAATTTTGTGTGTAATTTTTATATGATCGAGACAAATAAGGTAAATTAGTAATTAAAGAAGAATCTGGATTTATTTATATTTATTTATTTATTTTTATTTTTTGTAAGTGTTTTTTTCATTTACAATTTTGTGTGTAATTTATATGATCGAGACAAATAAGGTAAATTAGTAATTAAAGAAGAGTGGTTAAAAGGAAGTGATGTATGTATAATCTGGAGAAGTTGTTCAAATGTAATTTATTTATTTCTTTAACTAAGCTTAAAAAAAGAAAACCATTAGTAAAGTTTAATAGGTTTATTTCAAGTTTAAAGTCTAAATACGAATTTGTGTCACATGAAAAGAGAGTTTATCATTTATAATGATTTTATTCAATTCAATCACAGTTATCTTTCACAAATTGTAGTCCTAGAGATAAATATCTCCTCCTCTCCAAAATTATTTTTATGAAATAAATTAAATCTATCATAATAATTGTATTAAACCAAACCACCCAGTTTTATTTATTATTAAGATTACAAAGTACATGAAAACAGGAAAGAAACATCCACATACAGAAAAAGAAACACAAACATGCAAAACAAACTTTGGCAATGAAAGCCTTATTTATGACATATTATGACACCACTTCTTGTGATGAGGCTAAGGTGGTTGATGATGAGAGTGAAGCTTTCCTTAGTTGATAGGCAAAACGCCTCTAAGACAGGGCCAACCATCAAGGGTAGGCCTCACTTCCCCGATAAGAGTGTCATCAGTTGCACCTGGAGTGAATTTGATGCGCACGTACTTCTCTCCTTTGAAAAGGTATGCTTCAGACTCCTCATGAGAAGCAAAACATGCATCAATTCCATTTTCAAAGACGGTACCTTTCAGAACAGGAAACCCATCAGGGATGTTACGAATGTTGCCAACAAGCTGCTTGGAATCATAGGCTATGCGAACATACTTATTGCCCTTGAATAAGTAAACTTCTTTTCCTCTGGTTGACCTGAATGCCGAGTCTATGCCATTCTCAAACACAGTGTTTTTGAGAACCGGAAACATTTCAGCAATTGTGGTAGGACCTGAGAGGATCTTGTCATTTGTTGTGCCTGGAGCATAGTCTATGTAGGCACAGTGTTTGCCTGAGAAGACATATGCTTCACTGGCTTCAGTGTCAAAGGAAGCGTCTATTCCAGGTTCTGCAAATGGGGTTCCTGCAAGAGATGGAAAACCACTACTAATCAAACGCAGATTAGTCAAAATCTTATCATCTGTTTTTCCGGGAGTGTAATACACCCGGACATACTTATTCTTGGCGAAGAAATACACTTCATATTCTCTTGATGAACGAAATGCAGCATTGATAAGAGAAGTGTTTGACATCTTTACTAAACAAAGGAAGAGGAGTAAGGTAAGAGGATTTGGTTTGAGGATGCATATATTGCTCTCGGAGGCACCTATTTATAGTGTTATGGAGTGGGATCTTCTTTACTATTGGCATTGGAAACTACCAAAAAATACACTTATTTCTACGTAAAGAACATGACAAAGCCTTATCAGTGTTATCGGCGCTGCATGTCCTCTCTGTTGGCATCATCTACTTCTTTTATTACGTATTATTCTAATATTAAATTACAAAAGTGTTCATATTTTTGCATGTTTTTAATCATTGTTGGGACTGTGACACTTGGGGATAAGGTTAAAGGGAGGGCTAACACGTAACCTTAAAAGCTACTAAATTGGAACACGTAAACAAATGTTATGTAACTTGTGCATGTGCAGTTTGTCATCACATAAACAAAGGTTAGAGCTTGCTGGGTTCTACATTGTTATTTCAATGATTTGAAACGTGTGCTGTTCTCTCATCACATAATTAAACTCTGTAAGTTGCTCCATTCATGTTATCATAGGATATTTTAATTTGTAATATATGCCGATCTGTTAATTTAAAAAGTGATGTTTAACAGTCAATTGTGGACAACTTTAATGGGTTATAAAAAGTAAACCTAAAACTGCTAATTGGTACACGTAAACTCAAAGAAAGCTCTCTATCCGATATGATATCAGTAATGTGAAATCAATTATATGCATAACAATATTATAATAAAACTAGTCAAAGAAATAATAATCTAATATGTGTTTTTACAAGGCAATAGTATATATTTTTCACATCCTGCGCATTTTACATTAGATATTATTTTATAATTTTGTCGTCGATCAAAACCCTGAGCAAAGAAAGTAAAACACAAGGTGACCAATCACTTTAAATAGTATTTACATAATATAATAATTTTATAATTGACATGTGTATTTTGTATGTTTTATAAGTCGATTTTGTATTTCTTATTCTATGGTAAATTTGCATGAATGTCGTTCATTATAATATTTAAAGATATTAATTAAAACTAGAGTCTCTCGCCAATTGTTCAAAAGGTTTAAAAATGTCTGGAGGATTGATTAGAAACTTGAGTGATTTACAGGTGATGTGTGAAGCCTTATGTTAACGCATTGAAATTTACCCACATATATTACTCAAAGTATACACAAGACAAAAAAAATTGAGCATATGAAAGGGCTAGAATCATACAAAAAGGTTTCATTAGTACACATGAACACTGTGTATGGTATGTTTATAATACTTAATAATATTTGTTTAAAACTTAATAATTTAATATTAAATTATCAGAGATTTTTTTAAAGATAAATGATTAGTCTTTATATATAGACAAGGTCTTTTAACAAATTTATATTAAAAAGAATACTAAATGAAATGTGTATAATACACATGTAAGTATGTTTTGGGATTTTCATATATTTTTTTAGTACTATCTTTGTTTGAATAACACGAAGATATTTAAAATAAATTTTCTGACCTATGTCCGTAAAAAGCTTACAAGATCATAAGATCATAGATCATAAAATCATAACATTAATTATAATATATATATATATATATATATATATATATATATAAAATATCTTTTATTAATAAAGAAAATAAATAAATAAAATATTTAAAAAATAAAGAAATGAGATATGTATACTAAGAGTGTCTTGATTTAATTTAATTTTATTTGAAATTAAAATTAGTTCAATTCAATCAAAAAATAAAATAAAAAATCTTAATTTTAAATTGATTAGTTCTAAATTTGTTTTGAACTTTAAATACATTAATTTTAATTAAATGATGTTATTACTGACAATAAAATTTTAATAACATTAATTTTAATTAAGATTAAGTTTGAACACCATATATTCACTCAATAAGATAAATGTCTGGTTCAAGAAACAATTTAAAAAAAAAACATAAACATACATTTTTAAAATTTTAATGGACAATTTTTACTATGTATAAGAAAATACATATTTAGAGTAACCATAATTGAAATATATGGAGTGACGTATAGCACATGGTTTATTTGTGTTACTTATAATAATATATAACAGAAATTTTTATTTGGTTTGCACAACATTTTTAATTATGTTTAAATATAATATTTTTTTCTATGTATATTGTGGAATTTTCTATGTAGTTTACACAATCTTGTAAAAAATATACTTAAATATAATTATTTTTCGATATATAAGACATGATTCTTTTTGTTACTACTCTATTCAAATCTTATTTTTAAATATTTTTTACATTGAATAAATAGAAAATAAAATTTAAAATATATTTAAAAAAAATTATTTTCATAATTTTTTTAATTGTAATATTTAATAATAACTTCAATTATATTTAATTTTTTTCAAAAATACGAAGATGACGATAAAATATTGTATATATATATATAAAATATTGTATATTACTAATTAAAAGAAGCTCTTATTGTAGGAATGGAGTACATTAAATATATTTGCTTTAAAATAGTGAACTTTTACCGTTTTGCTTTGTTTATGTGATGACAAACTGCACATGCACAAGTTAGATAACATTTGTTTACGTGTTCCAGTTTAGTAGCTTTTAAGGTTAAGTGTCACCCCTGCCTTTAACCTTATCTCCAAGTGTCACAGTTCCAACAACGATTAACAACATCCAAAAAGAAGTATATTCTTGGTAGATTCCACTATCAATGGTAAAGGAGTTTTAGTTTTACGATGTCATGGCTTAACAGAAGAATTGAAGTGTATCTGGCCAAAGTTATGCTGCTACACGTTTATATTCTTCAGTTTATTTTGGGTGCATTGATCAAAATCATTTTCTGATTTCTATGTACGATCTGTGTTTGGAATATGTAATGTGGGAAATCAAACATCAATACTATGAACTTGTAGCTGCATAACTTTGGTCAAATACATTTGGATTCCTCTGTTTCAGCGATGACAAACGGTACATGAGAACCATTTTTCAAAATAAAAACCAATGTTTTTGTTCTTAGTATTATATGAAATCTATAATTTATTTTTGGTTATAGTCCTTTTAAAATTAAAAATATTATTTTTAATCCTAGCATTTTATGACATGCCACTAATTATTTACGGGCTAAATTAAAAGCCAAGTGATAACAATTTGAAGTTACAATGTATAATACTATCATACTTTAGTCACAGTTACGTTGGAGAAACGAAGGGAGAAACAGTGGAACGATTAAATAACAATAACAAATAAATTAATACTACTTTTAATTTAAAATCTTAAAATATTGAAATTATAACCCTTTTCTTTATATATTATTTAACTTTTCTAATTTTATTTTAAAACATCTTTACTTATATTTTTTATTAATTATAATTTTGTTATTGATTTTTTTTTAACGGTGAAAAATATAATTAATAGGAACACTTAAGGAGTGTTTCAATTTTATTAAAAATAAAAAAGAAAACAAATCCAAAAAGATCATTACCAAGACAACCACAATGAAAGTTTCACAAATAATTATAACTTAAACTAGACTTAAGAAAGGAAGGACAATCAGCAAAATAAGGTAAGAATATACTCTCAGACTTGTTCGACTGTAGTTTCATCTGACATACGGGCTGTAGTACTTACTTACTTGTGTTGTAGGATAGCCTTCTCATATCTGCACTGTCATTCGTAGACCAAGACACTATTGTTTTCTCGACTTGTTACTTTCGTATTAATCTTAGACACAAATTGCTTACAGTACCACCTCTCCGCCAACGTAATTATACCCTGCACGAAAAATAAAACATCACGCACACAACACAAACTCAACTTCAATCTCTAAAACGACTACTTATACAGTAATAGAAGAGTTAACCTGATAGTCTTCTCCATCACACTCCTAAACATCTAAATGTTTTCTAACCATTACATAGGACATAAACACCAATCCAACATAAACACTAATCCAAAAAATGAACTTTAACTCCTATAAAAAAAAAAGTTTTCTTCTCAATATATCTGATTTCATTGGTCAACTCAAATCAGTAGAAATAAAATTAGGAGAGAAAATCCATCTTTTACAGGAATAGTACTCATGTAAAAATAAATAGTGTTAAAAAAAAATTTATACATCACAATACAATCATACATTTTTTTGTCACAATTGTAAAGAAAATAAATATTAATTATTAAATTTTACGATCGAAGATAGGATAATTCTTATCCATAAATACAACCCATGTGAAGGTGAAGGTGACGAGTGGACGAAGGTTGAATGCTGGTCCCAGACATTCCACTACTTCACATATTTTTCAGTCGTTTATTGTTCTTGTTCATACAATCCATTGCACCAGCATTGATTGCAGGTCCCAGAAACGCGCAACACGTGAGAAAAAAAATATACCGATATCAATGTGGGTTCTTGAGAAGATGTATATATAAACTGCAATAAATTTCTTAAAGTTATATCTTTAAGATAAAATTATGTTTTTAACTTATTTTTATATACTTTTTTAAAATCAAATTTATACTTTCTATTTCAGTTTTTATTAATATAAAAGATAAACACAAAATGAAATAATAAATACCATTACAAAATTAAAAAAAGAAAATATTGAAAGATAAAAGAGTTTGAAGTGTTTGAACTCGAAAATGAAAATAAGTAGAAAAATATAGCAAAAAGACCACGTTGAATTTGGTAGGTAGGGTTAGGTGCTAGCCTATCCCAAGGACCACACATTCCAGGATTATCAATTTAGTGATTTTTAAGGTCGCATGTTACATCTCCCTTTAACCTTATCCCGACAGTCCCAACAACGCAATATAATTGGTAGCTTTTAACGTGGTTTGTTTTGAAATGTTGGATCCCCATAACAGTATAAATACGTGCCTCTGAGAGCAATGTAAGCATCCTCAAACCAAATCATATATCTCTCACTCTCTTATATCCCTGTCACCATACTCCCTCTTCCTTTGTTAAGAAAGATGTCAAACCCTTCTTATATCAACGCTG
>Ga0209700_107280_pt1 | contig 15897 bp, 9 predicted proteins | sample SiratroredBW_FD_187528 | JGI IMG/M metagenome (GOLD analysis project Ga0209700, IMG submission 187528) | Root nodule microbial communities of legume samples collected from California, USA - Siratro red BW (SPAdes) (version 2) | ecosystem: Host-associated > Plants > Roots > Nodule | place: USA...
AATATATGTGTGTGTGTATATATATATATATATATATATATATATATATATATATATATATATATATATATATATATTGTTTTACTAAACTTACATAAGGAAAATATTGTCCATGATTTGGTTAAACATCAAAAGGTGAAGGGTACTATTTATTGTAAAATTATTTAAACAAATGCTTTCAATATCTTTTTAGTTCACTTTTTATGTAAAAATAAAACAATGTGATTTAATTTTCTCATTAACAAATCTATCTTAACCAATTTTTCACTATCTTTTTGTTTATTGCCGTCGCACCCAAATATCTTTATGTCTACAATTACTTTGTATAGTGTGTTTTTTTAACGTACACATTATTGTTTTATCATTCTCATTTAAGCTTTTCAACCTTTTTTTTTCTTGTTTTCTTAAACGAAGTATAATTAATTTCAAAATATAAGAACCTTGTAACCTTCATTTTTTTGGTCATTTCACTTGTTTTCCGTAACTGATATTTTCCTTAATTTTTCATTAAGATTTGATTGTCGTGTGTCAATATATTATCCTCTTTTTTATATTTAAATCACTTTACTTGAGTCTTCACTTATTTAATGTAATATTGAATGTCTCTATGAATGGCATGAAATATTACTCCTAGTATGTGTTATGTATATGATATAATTTTGGGTTAAACTTGAGTTATTTGGGTCACTAATTTGTTCTTAAAAACCAAATTTATGTCCTCTAAATTATTGTTATTTAATTTTTTGAATTTATTATGTACAGACTTTTTCCATTTAAACCCTTTGAATTTATTGGATTTACTTTCAACTATTTCATAACTTGTAGGTTAGAAAAGAAATATGATCAAATAAATCTAAAGAAAAAGCATATAAGAATTAATGAATTAATATTTTAGAGGGTATGTTACTTTTAATGTCATGAAGAAAGAGATTGATTATTTTTCTATTTACAACATTTAAAATATAACTCAAAACACAATTATCATTTCTCATTAACTTCAAATCCTTTCCTCAAATGATTAAATAAATAAGGTTTTACAAGTAACATGAAATTCTTAGTTTACGTAGACAACTTTTTGCATTCTAAGGAACATTTTCCTTGGAAAAACAAGTAGGATGGTGATATTTGGTAATGATTATACAATTCTTGTGTCGATTGTATTAGTTTTAAGACAAAGAGTTTAGAAAATTTTGGTAAAACTAGTTGGCGTCTTTATGATAAACAGTGCAGTAGTATGAAAATCCCAATCAAAGTTAACTATTAATTTGTTAAGCTAGTGTATCCTCTTAATTACTTCATTGTTGTGGAAATTTTCCAATTCTTTTGGTAAATTCCTTTGTAGTTTCACAATAAATAATTTATGATTTACCTTGAGTGTGTAATTTAAAAGTTTAAACACGTAAAAATTTAAAGATGCAAAGCTTCATATTATGCGTGGTCAATTAAGACATACAATTAATTGTGATTTATTCTTTATCCATTTATCCTTTGAGAAAATCTTCATAAAAAGATATTTATAGACTCTTATACTGAGCCTTGGGGTTTTATAACAAATAACATCTTTTATTTAGGAGTAATACAAAGGGTCACCATGACAAGCCATAGTTTTATCTCAAAGTATAGTTGTTATTCTTCTATTTGTGTCATTTGCACTTTTTTTTCAAGTTGAATGTTATTAGTAGGATAGGAGTTTGATAAGTAAAAGAATTATAAATAACAAAAAAAAAATCAAACTTCTTTTATCTTTATTATATGAAATAATTTGATTAAGTGTAACATAAAGACAAATTCAAATTATCTATTTTAAGTTTGTCCAGAATAATTATTTTAAAGTTTTATCACAGTTTTTGTTATTAAGAATTTGTAGATGTTGCTCTTATGAAATTTATATTTTCTATTTTTACAAATTCTTTTTGTAAAAATATTATATATGCGAATTCTTTTAACGTTTATGTTTTATATTTTATTATTTATTTGGTAAAAAAATTTGGTCGAGTCAAAGTGTTTCGTTTTATTCAATATGTAACTCCCATTGTAAAATATGTATATATTATAAAATATTTCTTTAAAAAAAAAGTAGTTGGCATTGAACAATTGCTATATTTTCTAAAACAAAAATATGTTTATAGAAATTTCCTTTACAGCTTAATTGGGCACCCATTAATGAAAGTAGAAAATCTGGGAAAACAATTTTCTATTTGAAAAGAAAAAAGAACTAATAATTGGATAAATAAAAATGAATAGTGATACTTTAACATCATTATTCTTTCTGGACATCATTTAATTACTAATATATATTATTATTTTATTAATATAAAATATGTTATTAACCAAAAATACTATCAAATAAGCTGAATAAAAGTGAATAATAAAGTAAAATTAGCATTTTCAATAAAAATAAAGTTTATAATTTGTTTTGAACAAAATTAAATATACTTTTAAAACAATTGTTTATTGTAGTAATTGTGTTTATTAAGAAGCAGGGTATCTCTCTTCTGAACCTAGGAACCTAGTGCTACCTATATACCTATCTCTGCCATTTATCAAGTTTTCAAGAAGACTTCCAACTCAAAACAACTTCCTGTCATTTCCAACAACCCTAGGTCACAGCACTACATCATTTTCAGTTAGACAAAGCATGAGCCTAGTAAAACAAACTTACATATACTCAGGTTTCTTCTTCTTTCTCTATAATTATAAATAGAGTATTTATTAATTTTACTCGTAATTAAATTTTGTTGAAAAATTCGAATCAGTATTTCCAATAAAATATTTATTTTAAACTAATTTGTTATACACAACATTTGTAGTTTGATGTTTTTTGGAATTCAAGAAGAAAAAGTGATGGAGAGAAAAAAAATAGCAAAATTCTTGGACTGAATTATATAAGAAAAAGTTTAATATATTTAATATTTTATTAAAATATAGGTATAAATAATTATAATAAATTGATAATATAAAAACATAAATTGAATATACTTTTAACATAAGATATAAAATTAGTAAATATTAACTATATATTAGATTATACTTTTATTGATTATAACTTTTTTCACAAATACTTCTATTAAATATAATATTTTTTGGACACATATTTTTGCAGATTTACATGGTTCAAAGCATCAACTCCTTTCCAGATTCTTATTTTTGTTTCTTGATTTTTTTTTCAAGCTTTTCATGTTTGGAAATGAATAACTTAAAGTTTAATTGAGAAATTTGAGTGTAGTTTTACTTAAATAAATATATTTTTAAACATTATGTTTTTTAATGTATAAAAAGGAGACATGTATAAATATTCTTACACTTCGTTTTTTTAATTAATATCTCTTATAATAAATTTGTTATAAGTTAAATATAAACATTCAATATATTTAGATGTTAGACGTTGATGATTCATTCAAAAATCTTCAGTTTTACAAATCTTTCTCTTTTTTACGCTTTTCTTATTCTTAAAATGAATTTTAAATGTCATGTTAAAGTATAAAAAAACTGGTGAATAATAGATTGCTTGAAACTTATTAAATTTTATTATTTGAGTTTTTTTTATTGTATTCTTTAATGATAATTAAGATGGACATTATTAGTATGAGATTGAGTTTTTAAGTACTTAATCTCAATTTATTCGAGTTATACAAAGTATTATAAAGTATTTGATGTTGAAAGCATACTTCTACTAAATTAAGGAGAGCTAATAATATTTTTATACCATATGATAATTGTTAAGTGAAATTGTTGGAAAATGATATTATAGAATGTGTGTGAGAAAGTTAAAGACATGAGAATAATGTGAAGTTTGAAATAGAATTTTGTATGGTATTGGTTATATTTGTAGTTTAAGACTGTGAACAACGTTGTGAATGAATATGGGAATATATGAATCCTTTTATAGTAGGATACTTAATATTACTTTTAAGTCACATGTTGTAAATTTCATACTAAGTGTTTTAATTATTTAAGTAATGTGTTGGTTACTTAAACGAAATGATGCATAATTTAAGTGTTAACCTGAAGTTTGAATGAGAAAAATGTCGAAACAATGATTCTCTAAAAGAATGTCACTCAAGTGTTTGACAAGACACTAAGACGATATGTCTTATAGCTCAATGACTATTTTTAATACTTAAACATTACATGTAAAGATGATATACATGTTTTTAGATGTAATGAAATATGATACAAGCGTTTGCTATAAGCAATTGACACTTAAATGACAGGACAATTAGTGAAGATGAAGATCCTTGGATGGTGACACTTTCGGGTATTTCAATCAAACTAGCGACTCAAGCAATAATGTGCAGATTCATGGTGATTAGTTGTATTTTCAATACATACTTTTATGCATGTAGTGATTATTTTATTTATAAAATGTGTGACTAATTATATATATTCTAAAAGAATACATGATTAATGTGGAGATGCATGACATATATTTTTTTGGGTGACTCTTCATGGGTGATGGATCCTAGTAGACCGCTTGTATACATGAATATGTGGGTTTGTATTGTGAGTGATATTAGAAATACTTAAGATGATAAATGATGATGTTATAAAAATAACTCACTTAACATATATATATCTTCACTTCAATACTAACTAGTCAAGTATACATGACATAAATATACTTATATTTGTCGGAATAACACTTAGTAGTATATATTTTGTACCATTCTAAAATTAAGATCTATAACTCATTATTGTATATAAGTAGTCTCTAATAAAACTTATTTATTACAATCAAATATTTTAAAAAACATATTACATTTAATCATAACATTACGTGATTAAATATAAGTTTTTATATATATATATATATAATACTTTATATATTGTGATTTTTAATGATGGATAAGAGTCTTAAACATTTATGTATGTTATATAGTATATGTAGAATGCAATTCATTATAAAATGCACTTATACAATACATTTTGCCGTACCAAAACACACACATATATTTGTTCATTGAATAAAATGTTTATTTTATTGAACAAATTATTTATGTTTATTAAATTAACGTGCATACTATCTATGTGATTAAAAATTATTTATTATATTAAAAATACTAAACTTTTTCAAAACAGTTATAAATATTTAATATGATATATTTGATGTTTTTCAAATATTATTTAAAGAAGACTATTTTTAAAACGGAGTTGTAAACATAAATTTAAATAGAAGTTTATTAGCAGGTATTCTCGAAATAGAAGTTAAGATATTAGAAATACAAAATAAGTTAAGTATTTGACACTTTTAAATTTTTAAAAATACTTATTAATCATAAATATAATAAACAATATTAAACATTTATTTTGATTGTAGTAAAGCTATCTTTATCTCTCTCCTCCCAAGTCATGTTCCATGATTTTACATCACTACTAGTTCACCTTCGTCAAGCTTATCCAGCCAAGCAGGGAAACACGACCAATATATTCATTGTACATCTATCTAATACGTCACGCGTTCTCAGTATTTCTACACTATGTATGTGCATTGGTTGTACTGTGTCATATTCTCAACATTAACTAAGCTCTTGGACCTTTTAATTATTTTATTATTGTCAATGCCTTGTAAAATAAGTATTTTTAATCATTTTAACCAAAAATAAAATAATATTTTTTTAATTAAAAATCTATTTTTAGTTATAATTATTTAACCTGTTTCTTGATTTACTTACTTTGTTAGAATTCCTACTCTGTTATCACGTTAAAGATCTGATATATTCAACTTTATCGGTACTTTAAAAATTTGATTTACCGTAGTACTTCTTCCATCCAAAGTCGAGATTTTATTCAAGATTTCTCATACGAGTTTCATTCAGTTGGCCTTCTCCAAATTAATTTATTTGCTAATGATTTTTTTTTTTAGAATATTATGAGTATATATATATATATATATATATATATTTATTTATTTATTTATTTAAGAACTTTAATACTTTGGAGAGAAAAATTGTTGTTTTCACTACATCCATCACTTGCTGTTGGTTGCCACAGTGATTTGGACTTGAAAGCGCCCATCTTTTCATGTCTATTGATATTGATTGTTGATACATCACTTGGCTTGTTGATGTCCTCTTTGAATCAATCTCTCTTTCCATAGGACTCTTCGTCCTCGACTGTTTCTTCATCTGTGTCAATTACTGTGTTCAACCTGTATGCTTTTTTAAGCTTCAACTTACCCATCACACATTCATACTCACACGCAGAAACATCATTCAAAGATGAGTTCTTCGGTACCTCAACTTTCCAACAACAAAACAATGTGGCTGCATCCAAAGGTTTTGGGTTTCAATCCTTCTGAAAGATGGGGGCACTCTGCTTGCTTCTCCAAGGGCCTTATGTATGTCTTTGGGGTATGTATGTGTTTACTTAAACCCCTTTTGCTCAAAAAAAGAAACTAAAAACCATTGGTTAGTTTCTTAATCTCATCTAGAACCTGTTCCTTACTGGCTTGTCCTCATTAATGATGTCTGCACACTGCTCCCCACATGTTGTAATTCTTTGAAACGGTGCTTTTTCTGTATGCTTATGTCTCTTCATCTCTGGGAATTTTTCTCATTAGTTTGGTTAGTTTATAGTATTAATCAGTACTTTTTATTTCTTTCTCAAGTTCACCGAGTTATTACTACCTATATATGGCTAAGAACCAAAGCACTTTCTTCTCTGAATTTTAGTTTTTTCCTAATCTCTTTATCACCTATTTTTCTCGGAGACAGTTGACTGAATTCATTTTTTCTTACTGTAATTAGTGGGACAATACGAGTTTGGGTTACCATCATCTTTCTGCTTACTTAATATAGCGATATTCACATTTTTCATTCTTCTCCTTTTTTTTTTCCCTCATCCCTGTATTATAAAACATGCACCCAAAAAGAATCCGTGCTGCTTCACTGTCTTGGTAATCCGAGGCCTCTTACTTTTTTGCAAAAATTTAAGCACAATTGAAAATAAAATTATTTTATTATTTTGGTTGAGATTGCTGGTGCATAAGATCAAATCAAAGTTGAACTGGATTAAGAAAATGCTGCAATTACCATTTTCTTTTTGTTCTATCATTTGCAATTCTACATATGAAAGCAACATAGGCGTTTGTCCTGTCACATTGCCTTTCAAACTCCAAATTAGTGGACAATCTGAAATATTTTATATATTTTTACTGATTAAGATTGTGGGTTTGGTAAGCTTTAACGGTTTGCCTTTAAGACGATGAAGTTTGAGCCTTTTATTTCAGGGTTGCTGTGGGGGGCTGCATTTTTGCGATGTTCTCACTCTGGACCTTAACAAAATGGTCTGGAGCAAGCTTACTACTACCGGTGAGAAGCCAGGGCCGAGAGACAGCCATAGTGCTGTTCTTGTGGGGCATAAAATGATAGTGTTTGGTGGCACGAATGGGTTGAAGAAGGTGAATCACATTCACATACTTGATCTTGTTACAAAAGAGTGGTTTCGACCTGAATGTAAAGGGGCTCCTCCTTCTCCACGTGAAAGCCATACCGCCACGCTGGTTGGTGATGAAAGGATAGTGATATTCGGTGGTAGTGGAGAAGGCCATGCTAACTATTTAAATGATTTGCACATTCTTGATCTTCGAACCATGACTTGGACCTCCCCTGAGTTGAAAGGTGATTTGCCTGTCCCCAGAGACAGTCATAGCACCCTTGCAATTGGGGACAAACTTATTGTGTATGGTGGAGACTCTGGTGATCAGTATCATGGCAATGTTCATATGCTTGATATGGCTACAATGACCTGGTCTAGAGTATGCTCCTCCCTTCTCTTCTATGATAATTACCAATAATTTTCTTCAAAGTTTGGAGAGGGAAATTGTTAGATTTTCCACTGTAAGGGATTTAGTAACATCTTCTTCGCGTTTCAATGACAGTTGACGATTCAAGGTTCTCCACCGGGAGTCAGGGCAGGTCATGCTGCAGTTAACATTGGAACAAAGGCAAGTTTTTTAAATTCATTATTAATAGGACTTGCTTGTTACCTAAGGGTAAACAGTGTATGCAAAGTCAGTGAAAATATCTTTTACATTATCATTCAATAATTGATTGTCATCTATGATAAAAGTTATTCTGATTGATTTGACACTGTAAAATTATTTAATTAGAGAATGTATAAAAATTAAATTCATTCATGGATTTTAGCTCATTACGTAGAGCCACATCAGGTTTAAATTAAAATGCTCAGATTCTTTGGTTGTCAATTGTCCTTAGAAGATATTGTATGAGCTGTGCATGATGTGCAGGTATATATCATTGGAGGAGTTGGAGATAAACGATACTATAATGACGTTTGGATCTTTGATATTTGCAATTTTTCGTGGACTCAACTTGATATACATTTTCAACAGCCACAAGGACGATTTTCTCATACAGCTGTTGCTGCAGGCATGGATATTGCAATATATGGCGGGTAGGATCCTATCTATGAATTTAAGGATCTCTAACCAATGTTACAATGTTCATCTTTCTCCTTTAATAGTTTAAACTTTTACGTTAACAGGTGTGGGGAAGATGAACGTCCTCTCAATGAGTTGTTAGTGTTGCAGCTTGCAGCAGAGCATCCAAATGGACGTTACTATGTACCCTTGTGCAAACCTACTGGAACTTACTGGAATCAAGAAAAAAATATTATCCCAGCAGAAGCTGATACCAACTCGGTACACAAGTTCACATACCCATGTCGTTATTTACCTCGTTTGTTTTTACCAACAGGAGACTGACAGTGAATTTTGAAGCAGAAAACTATCCTCGTGAGGAATAGTGTGGAAGCTTTTGGAAATGGAGCTTATGAAATTGCATCAGAAAAATCGTCACCTTATCACTTTGATTCAGGTGTGTTTAAGTTATAGTTTTATTCTGCACAAATACAAACTTCCTAGGAAGTACATACAGAACAATAAGTTTAATTCAGTTTACTTTTTTATATTCTTCTTGTAAGTATTTATCGATAAGTTTGTGTAAATAAATAAATGATTATTTGTAGGTAGTTCACGACAGAAGAGGAGGAGAATTGCTGCTGCAAAGGTATGGGATGTTGAATCGGAACAAGAAGATAGTTTTCTTTCATTGTCTCTTCATTCATCTCCATATCAATCCGATCAAGAACAGACCCCGAGTCAAGAAGCAAATACATTATTTCCAACCACTTCCCAGCACGAAAATGACTCAAATTATAAGAGAAGTTTGAAGAACATCCCACTTAAGAATCCACAGTCTCTTCATTTCCTACAACATCAACTAAAACAGGAACAATGTCTTCATGTTAACGAGGATAGAAAACGAGCTCAACGTCAGGCTGCAGAGCAGAAACCAATGATGCGACCCATTCAACACCAGGTGAATCCTTTGCTCATTATTAGAATTTAACTCTACCACAATTTTCTCCTCTTATCATTTTAAATATTTTTAAGGGTCACTACTTACCATGTTCATGATCGATCTCCACCTGACACGTGGGACCGTGGTAGTCTGGAACATGTAATAATATCTCTATTATTCCTAGTTGCTCATTCTTCTCACTCTTGATTTCAATATAAGATTGGTGCTGAAGTTGGGGAGAGAGTTGAAGGACCCCATGACTCAGTTTCGCTACCTCCTGCAGCTGTGAATGGGAGGATTTTCCGGGGAGTCATATTTGCACCTGTAAGTTTCTAAACTTTGGTGCTATAACGTGTTACGTTATGATCATATATGATTTGTTTTGTAAAGTAACAAACAACCAAAAATGCATCAGGGAGTAGGAGTTGTCTCAAAGGGGGCCAGTGTTAAACCAAATTGTTCTCTAACAAGTTCACTTCCTTCTTCTCAAGCCTTTTTGGGTACTCTAAGGGCTTCCCAAGAAGCACCAATTTGTTTGCATGCAGAGCCATACCATGGTTCACGATCAAGGCAAACCCCGGTGGCTTTACCGTTTCCAATCATGGGAGGCACTCCTGGTGCTGTTTCCAAGGAGCATAAAATCACGAGTGATCTTCAAGGGTTGGCTCTAACACTTGGAGGACCGGCAAGTGGAAATCCTCAGATAAAATATTGAGGAGGCAAATGAAATAAGGTTTATGTAAATTTCGGACATAATCTTACGTACTTGAGTGGTTATGAATTTCCTGAATCATCTGTAAAATATTTTGATTTTAGCTTTATAGTGTTATCCTGTCTTCTTCCCATTGCATGGGAGGATTTTTGTTGATGATACTGATTAATAAGTTAATGTCCTCCTAATGGTTATATGCTAGGGGGATTGGCCTTATATGAGCAAATATTCATTGGTAAACATGAATTCATTGAACGTGACCTCTCATATCAAAAGTAACGTGAAAAGACCTTAGATATAAAGCAACAAGCACAAAGCATTACGTGGAGAATTTGGATAGATGGAAAAAATTGTGGTCTTAGCTAATAAAAAGAGGATTTTCAAAAATTAAGAAAAAAATAAAGTTGTGCACGTGATCTGATATACAAAGTGTCCGTCATGTTACATATGGGTGGATGAATAGGTTTGGAAAACACTGAAAATGGTGGGTACATTGCATTGCCCTATTTGCTTATCGGAGCATAGCGTATAGTACAGTGGTTAAACTGAAAAATATAAACGAGTGCACCGCGTACTTCCCGAACAAAAAAGTGTCTGTCAACTTAAGCAGTTAAAACAACACGTGGTGGCACTTGGCTAGGGTCCAAATATTACTGAAAAGTATTTTTTGATGCCTCTGTGGTTGTGCGTAGTGCAGCAGTAGTTGATTGTGTTTTATGTGATAATTATAGGAAGAAATTATGGTGATGCATGCAGAAAAGGTTGATGAGTTTGGTGTGAAATGAAGTAAAACATTTGAATTAAGATATTTTAACAGTGGTGTTGTGTATTGTACGAAGGATTTGAAGAGGGACCGGGGCGGAACAGAAAATTTCGCCCGTGCTTCCCGCGGGACGCTGTCGTTCTGTCTTCCAATGTTTAGAGAGAGATTGAAAAGAAAATGGGCCAGGCGGCTAGCCACAGTGAGTACCCAGTGCCAATGCCTTCGTCTCTGTCACTTGTCTGATCTGTCTGCCACGTCTACGGATACAACAAACATGCTTAAATCGTTAACATTACACAAATAATAAATCTTTCTTTCACTTAATATTGATTTGAAACTGTAGTCTTTAAGAATAATTATAAAAACAACCAATTAACAAAATAAATTTCTTTTGGTTAGGTACATTTTATTTCAAAGATTTTAATTTTACATATTTTAGTTTTGGTGGTCTTTATGTTAACAAATGAAAAGAAAAATAAGTATTTTATTAAGAAATTATATTTTTTATTTGTTTTAATTGCTATTTTAAGTTTACAGAGAATTTGTTTATGGGCAAGCTTTCACAAACCTGGAGAAAAATAATTTTACAAATAAAATTCATCTGGAAGTAACATAGGCCACACATACGTCAGTGGTAAGCAAATAGACTTTAAAAAAAATACTTAAAATAAGAAGGAGAAGTGGTTTTGCATTTGGTGGTACATAATATAATAAAATATTAAGTTTGTGGAGCTTAAAATAGGCGAAGATGAGGGTGTGAAGGAAGGAAAGAGGAAGAGTGATTGATTTGAGTGATTGATTGAGTGATTCATTGTGAGTTTTTAAGATTGAGGTTGAGTGGGTGAGTGAACATCAAAATCATATCATAAACAAAAGAAAGGCCCCAACAAGAGCCTGTGCATGAGGAGTGCTTCACTCAAACTCTTGAAAAGAAAAGAAAACATAGTTGCAATCATGGTGACAAGACCACTACCTCTACTCCACTATCCACTCTCTATCTCTACTCTCTCTACCTATACCACCCACCAATTCTCATTCCTATTTCCATATTTCACCTCACACCCCAAATGCATACTGTACACTTTTTCATAGGCCATCATCCGAGATATCCATTTTCCAGCCCAGATTGTCATTTTATGTGCACAAGTTCTTGTATATGGAATATACTTTTTGGGTGTATAATCATCACACTCATCTACATACTATTCAAACTTGTTATTAGAAGCTTTCTTATATATGTCGCATGTTGATATTGAATACGGTATAAGATACAAGATTTTCCAAAAGCCTGGAATGAAAGCATTTAAAAAAATATCTGAATGTGCACATCTTAAAAACCATTCTCACTACTCTATGACATGATATTTTCATCCAAGATAAATAAGGATAAATACATAATACATAATACAAAAGAATCTAATTCAAAGACCATCATTTTAAGGTCGTGGAGGCTTCTTTCAAAAAGGCATGTTGGCCATATGGTTGTGAAATTTATCTTTGAACGTTTAAGGGAATACAATTTTTTACTTTTAAGCAACTTAGTTTATTTTAGTAAACTACATTGTTTTGCTCCAAGTGAATTTTGTAAACAATCAAGCTAAAAATTAGCATACTTCAAATAACTCGTAAATTTAGCAAGTAGATTTTGTTAATAGTAGCAGGTGCTCTTCAACTATTTGCTCAGGTATGTCATAATCAAAATAAATTATAAAACATTACGATGACCTAACTATTTATCACTTTTATGTTTCTCTAAAATTTAAATATATTTTTTTTACAATTGTATTATTAACACAATGATGTATATAGAAATGATAATGTTAATTTGATCATAATATTTAATCATCTTATATTAACAAAATCAATTCTTTTTTAGTTTTTTTTCTTATTTTTTTAATTATATTGGATATTGGTTACTCTTATCTAATTACAAGAAGAGTACATGATGAAGCATATCAAACACTAGTTGGACAAAGAGTTAGTTTAAGAGATACAACAATATGTGATATTGGACAACACTTTTGTTAACACAATATCCTTAACTATTATTTATTTCATTGTCTTTACGAGAAAGGGGTTGTTGGGGTTTTTGAAGAAAAGCACCACTTTGAAGACGTTTGGAGCTTTGTTAGGATTTTTTTGGAGTTTTTTTTTTTTTTTTTTTTTTTTTTTTTTTTTTTTTCTTTTTTTTTTTTTTTTTTTTTTTTTTTTTTTTTTTTTTCTTTTTTCTTTTCTTTGTTTATCCATTTTCTTTCATTATTTATATTTTTTTTGTCTCTTCATAATTATTTATATTTTCTTTTTGTCTCTTCATGATGATTGACGATTAAACCTATTTTGTTGTGGATAGATGTAACTAAATTAAATTCTCATGTAATTGATATTGTTTATATTTATATATGTATCTTCATTCAATATTAGTATTGTTTTCATGTTTAATACTTGTTGTGTTTTGATAATTCATAACTTGATATTTGATTTATTGGATATTTAAAAATATCTTTTGTAATCTAGAATTAAAATACCTAATTAAACTTATATCTAGAATTGGAACTCTACTCATTATTTGTCTTAAACACTTGTTGTCACTCATTAAGTATTCAAGAAATTGTATTAATAGAAAAAGTTACCCTCATTCTAGTAAGCTGAGTGATTATATACTGTATAAGAGAGAGGTTAATTAAGTCTAATTCTTTTAATAATATACCATATCATTTCTAACATATTCCATATTCTAAGAATTGATAAAATCTCAAGGAAAATTTTAATTGTTTATATATAATTTAATTTCATCAGCATAAACCCAATTAAAAAGAAATATTTAATTTTCTAAATTAGTTATTAATAACGATTATTGTCATATATTGGATGGTCATCTGAGAAAGGATAATTACTTACTATATTTCCATTATGCAATTAGTACACTCTAATACTCAATACGAAGATAGTATTAATTATACATACCATACTTACTTTTAATTGTAATAATTATAACTATACATAATCATTTACATTAACTGTGTGGTTATCTCATTACTAACAAGGGATGCAAAATGTTTTTATCTTAGAGCAATGAAAAAATATGAAAAAAAATTCGAAGACATATTTAGTATGTTTGGAATTTTACTTACAGGAAACAAATAAAATTTTACTCAAAATTAAAAATCAAATTTGAAAGGAAGTTGCTAAGATAAAATTTGTGTGGAATAGTTTATGCAAAAGTTAATTTTAAGTTATGGTGTTTCAGTTTTCTCCTTTTTACTTATACTAAGAGTGTTTATTAAAATATTACCTAAACGTATCCTTATTCAACCTAAACTGTTGGGAATCACCTGGCCATATCAATAGCATCTTTGAGTAATAGAATAAAATGTCTAAACGGCTTCACCTCATTGAGAATTTCTTCGAGTCAAAATTTAACTAGCGTCACATAGGTATTGCATATTACCATTTTATTCAGTGACCAAATTTTGATTTTTGTGCATAACCTGCCACTCACTTTCTGTGTTTACTATTTCTTCTGCTTTTTAAACTGGATGCAGATTGCCAGAATACGTTTCTGTCAGAGACATTCACGCCAGATGAAAATATTTTGTTTGGTCCACAGACCACATTTGATTCTTGATTAGAATCATATTGTCTTGTTTACATTCCAAGGAGCAAATTTTTGAAACTGTTGTGCTCAATACTGATCACTAATATAAGAGCATTATTATATGGTTTTTCATCAATCTTCAATATGACCCCTTTGAGTTTTGCTCTCATTACTAAACCTCACTAAATGGGGAGTTATCTTTGTTAAAATCATGCTCCTTGTTTCTAAATGGGTGCCCTGTGAATTTTTTTCTCCCAAGTTGGACTTTGTTACATAATGAAACGGTTCAGAATGTATGTTACATGCTTATCTGTTGAGTCTTAACATCATGTTCTTTACTTTCTGTCTTTTCTAAATTGATGATTGGTGCCCATAGGGCAGTTCCACTAGTAATATGCTTTTGTCCTAGTTGAATTTGGCACGTATAGTGAAACAGTAGGTTCAGAATGTCACCAAAAAAATGATAATTGGGTAGCTCACATGGCACAGTCATGACCTCTATGATGATGTGTGCGATATTTCTATTCGCCTTCACTCACACCTTCACTGGAATTGGAATATGAGGATTCCTCTGCACCCAAAATAATTAAGTAAAGGGTCTGACCAATCTGCCATAACCTGAGGCCTGAAAATTAAATTTTTCCTAAAAGTGCTGATAGATTACTCTCGAACAGACTTCTAACACACTTTATACTACTAGTCAAAATTTATTAAAAACTAAGGCATCGCAAAAAAGTTCAACAAATAACGTTTTCGGTCCACAAAAGTTTATAATTTCTAATAAGTTGTAATTAATAGAACAAGATATATTAAAAACTGTATTGTTAACGTTTGCCAAACTTCTAATAATGGAAGACTTCACGATTTCCCTTGTCTACGTGATGTTTTCCATGTCTGTGCTACCTTAATCCTTACAAATATTTGTCCTACAAGCTCCGTTAGGATGTTACACATGTATCTGACGTTCCAGTGCTGGCAGAATGACAGTGATTTGAGAGTAGCAGTTCTGATGAAAACTTGTAATGCCCTTGAAAAATAATGGTGTAGGTAGCCATATTTTGGTTTGGGGAGGAAAAAATTCTTGTGGATTGAGAAGTTGGAGTATCTTGCTGAATCCTATTACACCATATATACCTTCCATTGTATTTTATAGTATATAAAATGGTGGTAACTAGATCAAAATGAGTTCATACAAACTACTCAAAATGTGGACCATAATGGTTTTATTTTTTTCCTTTGTTATTCTTAAGTTTTTATTTTGAGGTGGTAGAGATAGGTGGTCTAGTGGTAGGAGGCAAGCATGAAACATCTACCTTTTAGGCTTGTCCACACTCCATTGTTGGACTGCTTCTTCCTGCACCTCCATATCATCTTCCTACACCTCCATACTCTAGGCAAATTTACCATTTAACCCTTTTTAAAATATTTCATATCCCATTATACCCTCCACCATCCCTTTTACTTCTTACGGCTTCTACAAACCGTAGACAAAAAAAATGTTCTA
>Ga0209700_107283_pt1 | contig 15888 bp, 7 predicted proteins | sample SiratroredBW_FD_187528 | JGI IMG/M metagenome (GOLD analysis project Ga0209700, IMG submission 187528) | Root nodule microbial communities of legume samples collected from California, USA - Siratro red BW (SPAdes) (version 2) | ecosystem: Host-associated > Plants > Roots > Nodule | place: USA...
ATATTAATAATAATTCTAATAATATTAATAAATATAATATCTAAAGTAATATTAATAATATTAAAATTACTCTTACTAAAAATTTCAATATTAATAATATTACTAATTATATAAGTTAATAATATATATATATATATATATATATATATATATATATATACCAATTTTAATCATATTATTTATTTTTATTAATAATAATAATGTTAATGTAATTAATAATAATATTAAAAATAATAATAATGTTAATAATAATTATTATAATTTTGATAAAATGAATTATTAATATTATCTATGGAAAAATTCATAGGTAAATTACATATGGATTTGGATCCGGATGTAAAATTCGTATATAAAATTTATATGTAATAGATCTGTATGTAAAATTCGTATATAATGAATTCATATGTAAAATCCGCAAGTAAACATATAGTTTTGGATCCGTATATAATTACATACAGATTTAGATCCATAAGTAATAAATTCGTATGTAATGAATCCGTATATAAAATCCGTATGTAATATTAATAATAATAATAATAATAATTAAAAAAAATAATAATATTCTTAATCATATAAGTTAATAATAATAATAATATTTATTATAATAATAATGTTAATAATAATTTTAATAATATTAGTAAATATAATATCTAAAGTAGTATTAATAATATTAAAATCACTCTTATTAAAAATTTTAATATTAATATTAAAATAATAATATTATTAATTATATAAGTTAATAATATATATATATATATACCAATTTTAATAATATTATTTATTTCTATTAATAATAATAATGTTAATGTAATTAATAATAATAATAATTAGTAATAATATTAATAATAATAATAATAATAATGTTAATAATTATTATTATAATTTTGATAAAATTAATTATTAATATTATCTACGAAAAAATTTGTAGATAAATTATATATGGATTTGGATCCATATGTAAAATTCGTATATAAAATTTATATGTATTAAATTCGTATGTAAAATTCGTATGTAATGAATTCATACATAAAATTCGTAAGTAATTATATACAGATTTGGATTTATATGTAATTAGATACGGATTTGGATCCGTAGGTAATAAATCTATATGTAATGAATCCGTATATAAAATTTGTATGTAATAAATCCGTATGTAATGTTAAATTTACATATGGATAAAAATCCGTATGTAATAATCCGTATGTAAATCAAGAATTTCTTGTAGTACACACAATCAACATAAATCACCATCATCAACCTAAATTCTCATATCTAAATCATTACAACCATGAAAGCGGAAACTTACCCAACTACCTTGAAAAATCAACTCAAAATGCTTCTCAAACCACCTTCACAAACTTGCACACCTTCTTACAGTTAACTTATAGCAGTGACACTGTCAACCTTGACATAACGAGCAACTAGAGCAAAAAAATGATAAAACATTGTGCATGTCTTCAAAAACAACGTCTAATCGATTATCACTCGCCAAAAAGTATCTTTAAAAAAAATACATATAATCAATTCCGTAGATGAATATAATCGATTATGTGTGCAAAATGAACTTGTAACCGATTAAGGGTTCTTCATAACTAATTAAGCCTCCAAAATGCATGTGTAACCAATTAACATAGACAACATAATCGATTATGCGACCAAAACATACATATAATCGATGATCACATCTTTATAATTGACTATGTGGCCAAAACATATGTATAATCGATTATCACATCTTCGTAATCGATTATAGGTCCAAAATATAGGTATAATCGATTACTGGAAAGAAGCATGACCGATTAGGGGCACATTATATACGTATAATCGATTATGAAAGAAACCTAACTGATTACCTGATGACTTACCTCTCCTCAGTTCACTCTCGTTAGTTTCTCTTGCACCCACCAGAATCCACGGTGTTAGCATGATGTTCTCAAACTACCAACGACACCACCTAAACTTCCAACAAGCACCACCAAACAACAACAACCACCAACAAGCACAAAAAACGAACCCACCGACAAAACCTCAACAACCTCAACAGTGATACTTCAATGAAGACACAAATGAACACTTTATAATGCCAAATTCAAAATAATTTGAACCCGTCAACGCTCATGAATGCTTTGTGGAAGCCATGGAAATCTCTACAATGTAGTTGAGAAAGATTAGTCAGGAATCTTTGCATGCAACATGAATGACATAGTGAAAAGCAAGGTAAAACAAAGGATAATTCAATGATCAATGATGACGTGTTTTTCACTATAAATCTCTTTCTTGAGCAAAGAAGGCCCTGCTCCCTCCTCTTACATTTAGTCTCAAATCCTTGGAAGCAAACACATTTTTATCACGCAAATCTATCTCTATCTACAAGACATAGCTAGATCCAAAGAGGGATAATGTCCTTTTTGTAGGGAAGAACAGAGTCAGTTGCACTACACATGAGATATCTTTTGCTATAAGGTTCAATTGGTATAAAGAATTTGCAATAGTTAGGTTAGACTAAACATAATACTCCATATAACCCCACATTCACATGTTTTTGTAACATAAATTAGATAATGAGTTACTTAAAAATGAAGTATAGGGTTTCATGTGGTGTGTAGTAGTTGGGCTCTTTGTTGGGAGAGAAATAAGTGTGTCCTTAACGGATAAAACTTTAATTAAGATAATATTATTTATTAGGTTCAATGTTTTTGTAGGACATTACATAAAAGGATTTATCCAATTAAATGTTTGTCATTTATGGAATGATGTTATTGTTTAGGTCTATGTTTGTTTTCATTACAATTATGTTTTCAAATTGTGAGAGTGTTATGAATGGTTATGAGACTAAGTTGAGGGGTATGATAACTATAAGCGCTTATTTTACCCATTTTTTTAGTTTGATTGATGGTAATTTTGTACTTATAAATACATTATAAACACCTTGTATTATTAATAATAATAATAAATATAGTACATTTTTAGAATAATGTTACAAAAGTAACCTCATTGATGGAAATCACATCTTCCAAGTAGTGGAAGATCAAGAAATGATCCTTGAAGAATAACTAGGAGAACATTACTCTCATGCTTGATTTTAAGAATAAAAAAGACAAACATTTGAGCTAAATCAATTCTCATTCGTCAAAAGGTGAGTGTTACAAAAAGTAAGGGATTTTACTTATAGATGTCTAAGCTCCTTGCACCTAATGACATAAAGGATATGGGACTAAAAAGCTTCAGCATCCTAAAATAGCTTATTTTTGGCTTCTTCATGTCTTGTCGAATTTCATCGTCTTTTAAGGTTTTGACTAGAGAATCCTAAGCCTCCATAACGTCTTCTTGCACCTTCATAAAACTTTAAAATCCAATATTGACCTTATGGAAATAACCAAAATGGGCATTTAAAAAAATGTAAACCGGATTGCACCCCATCCGGTTTATAAAATATTAATTTTACCGTGAAGAGGGTGGAGAGTAATGTTGACTTTTGCAATTTTACATAGGATATAATAGACTTTTTATGTGTGGTATGGAAGTGCAGGAAGAATTCGTCTCTTGACTAACTTTTCAAGTCCAAATTAAGGCCCAAAATAAACTCACTCATTTCTAAAAAATCTTATAAAATACAAAAAAAAAAAATATACTAATAGTCTTCTTCTATACAAGACTAAAAAGAAAAAAGTCTATTCTTCACATGTATAGTCTTCTTATTTGAAGTTTCGTCCTTTTCTTTTTATAAGTTTCATATTTTTCTATCTTCTTAATCAAATATTTTATGGTTGGATAATTTTCATTATTTATCTGTTCAATAAATCTATAATTCTTAACTAAAACAGAAAAAGTAATTAATTAAAAAATAAATTAAAAAAGTGGATGATAAAGATCATATTAATGGTTAACAATAATATTGAAGGGATGAAATAATGGTGACATAAATCTTTTTTCAATTTGTCATAATTTCGATGAATATTGCTTATAATAAATTATCCTTATAATATTATTAGAGTGAGATAATATCTTCATTTATATTTTATTTTATAAATAAATAATGCAAAAATATAAAATTTCGTTGTCATTTTTATAATTAAACTATCATTTAAAACTGTATATAAGTTGGAAACTTTCAAGAATATGTTTTTCTTATGATGTTCATATTTTTTGTTGAGAAATATTTGGTTCAACTTGTTACGAAAAACTAATGTATATTATGTTGTTTTTTTATTATATTATCAATTGTATTACAATAAACATATATTTTATGTTTTTCTTATTTTATTTTATTTTTATTTAACTATCATTTTAAAAAGAACATATTTCTTTATAATTGTTTAAAAAAAAAAAGTGAGAAAATATATATATTTTTTATTTTTACGAATAAAAAAATGAAAGAGAAGGAACAAGTTGTTGAGAATGGGATCCCTCACACAACCCACCCTCAAGTGGAGAGTGAAAGGAATTTATTTCTCCAAACCCAAAGGGAGTTATAGTTAGAAGCACAACACAAAACGAGAGAGAGAAGAAAACACATCAAATCGAAAGATGAACGAAGATGGCGTAACCTCTGCCAACCCCAATCTCTCTCTTCCCAAACCACCCTCTTCTCCTCCCACACCTGCTGCAAGGTCTCTCTCTACCCTTTCTCACTCTTCATCTTCCTTTTATTTGCTCAATTATTGCTCACCCTAACTCCATTTCTCACTCTCCATTTTCTAGGGTTTTGCCTTTTCCTTTCAATTCTAGCTAATATTCCTTCTTTTCTTCCTCCCAGCTCTGCGGGGGCCTCGTCGCCGGCCTTTCCGGCCAACGGAGATGGTCGCCGCCGCCACAAATCCAGTGCGGATTCGCGCGAGGTAGTCGGTTCGCTGCTGCAAGGCTCTTCGGTTCCCGCCTGCCGGCCCTGGGAGCGCGGCGATTTGCTTCGCCGCCTTTCGACCTTCAAGCTCGCCGGGAAATTGCCCAAGGTTGGCTTTGATACGGCTGAATTGTGATGGAAGCGATTAGGTTGGGATAATTGGGGGCGGGGGTGGGGGGATAATTGAACTGATGTTTGGTTTTGTCGTTTCACAGGTTGCTGGGTCGTTGGCTTGTGCGAAGAGAGGATGGGTGAATGTGGGTGTTGCTAAGATTGAGTGTGAGATATGTGGTGCTCAGTTAGATTTTGCTGTGCCTTCAGCTTCATCTTTTGAAGGTGAGTCTATAATTGTAATGGATGTATTTTGTTTGTTTTGTTTTTTTTTTTAATGATGGGAGATGGGGATTGTTGATTCTGCTAGATTTCCAACTCAAAGCTCTGTTCAGAGTGTATATACCTTAGTAATGTGATTCTTGTATGTGTTTTTCCTGGATTTCGTTAGAGGTGGTGAAGTGTTTGTGTAAGTTTTGTAGGAAATGTGATGCGATTTATGTATGCTTATTTTGTGTCTGGGGTGGGGTGATTTCGGCAGCTGGTTGCGGTGAATTATTTCTGGATGTTGCTCAAGTTTGGCTTATCTCTTCCAAAAGTTAATTTGCCATTGTAACTGAAAATGCTTAATTTGCATAACTGCATGGAAGAGATCACAATAATTTATCAATTTTTTATTTTCCTCAGGGAAGTTGCCTAGAGATATTTCAATGGAAAAATACTGATTAATAGTGTCACATAATAAATGGTTCTCTATTCAATATAATACCAATGAGGGAGGAAAGCCCAAAAATTTTGCTTGGTACTTTTGAACAAAAGGTGAATGTGATTTATGTTGTACCTTTCGCATAATGAATGAGAGAACGAGTGACTGGATATGTGGTTTAAATAGAGCTTTTGAAGCTTGGACAATCCTAACCTCTCAATTTGATTTTGTGGGGTTGAATGAAGCCCCAAGCTCAAATTCTAAGACTTGTATGGGGTTGCATGGTTATATGGAAGTTTGTTGGACATTAGAACTTCCACTAGATAAATTGTATTAGAGATTGTTATTTTACCATTTTTGTGTTAGAGTATGATATAGATGGTATTCGCAATGTGAAGTTTGTACCTTTTGTGGTGTCAATTGTAGTTAATATTCAATATTCAATTTTAATAAACAAATCTCGTACTTCCTTTTTTTTTTAATCTTCTGGGTAAGTCAAAGCAAGCCCTTTTATACCACTTGATTCAATGCTTCTTTCCTGGCCTTGCTTATTGTTTCTCATTTATTTGATGAAGCTGATGGCTCCAGTGAAGAGTTTTCTGAGCAGCTTGATAGAGGCCACAAAGTCACCTGTCCTTGGAGAGGCAATAGCTGTCCAGAAAGCTTGGTGCAGTTTCCTCCTACTTCACCTTCAGCACTAATTGGAGGTTTTAAGGATAGGTGTGATGGACTCTTGCAGTTTTATTCCCTCCCAATTGTATCTTCATCTGCAATTGAGCTTATGCGGGTTACACATAGCCCTCAAATTGATCGCTTACTTGCTCAATTGCAAATTCAGACAGCTGGAGAATTGGGCTGTAGAGCAGAAAATACTTCTGGAACGGGCTTATCTGGAGAACAGGCCTGTCATCCATATTCTTATGTAAGATTTTTTTAAGATATGTTGTTTTGTCTTAATTATTTATTGAAGTGTATTTTATGCCAATTTTGTCCAATTTTGTTTATTTGTGCATCCTTTTATTAATTTTCCAATTCAATAGGCTCAGAAGCTCATAAGTCTTTGTGGATGGGAGCCACGGTGGCTTCCTAACGTGCTTGACTGTGAAGAACAATCAGCTGAATCTGCAAAAAATGGGTATAGCTCTGATCCAGCCAAAGGCTCTGCACCAGATCCTGCTCCAAGCAAGAAGGAGTTTTCAACTTCTTCAAGGAAAGATACTGGGGACAATGATGTACTGGGTTCAGAGTTTAATTGCGAGTCTAGATCACCTTTGTTAGATTGTAGTTTATGTGGGGCTACAGTTCGAGTATGGGATTTCTTGACAGCTCCACGACCAGTTCATTTGACTCCCTGTGGGATTGATACACCTCAAACAAGCAAGAAAATAGCATCGACTCGTGGGATAAGTGCAGCTAGTGGTATCAATGAATGGGCTGCTACTGATGGTGTTGAAAAAGAGAGGACTGGAGATCGTGATGAGGCTACAACATCTGATAAAAGACAACTTGTATCAAATAAAAGTTTAGACTTAAGTCTTAGGATGGCTAGTGGGCCATCCTGGTCACCAATAAACTTGACATCAACCTCAGGTCATGTGCAAGATGGTGGAGAAGGAAAAGATCTAATGATTGGACGGCCTTCTGGAAGTGAGGTTGGAGACCAGGCAGCTTCTTATGAATCATCAGGCCCCAATGCTCGCAAACGCAAGTTGGATGATGGTGGAACCACTGCTGACAGGCCACAGCTAAATGTGCAACAGGCGGACAGTGTTGAAAGAACTGTAACTGACCGTGATAATAATGAAGTCATTGGTAGTCAACAGTGTTCAGCTGGCCCTTCAAAGCGTGCTCGTGATACTAATCTATTGGAAACAATCCAGTTTCCATTAAGAAATTCTTCTGATGTCGTACCTAACCATTCATTGGGTATTCAAATAGAACTAGATGCAAGTATTGCTAACCAGTCAAACCCAGAAGGGGATCATGCCATTGGCGTTATGTCTACCAGAGATTCTGCTCAAGCGTCTTCTATTATTGCAATGAATACAGTTTATCACAGTTCAGATGATGAATCCATGGAGAGTGTTGAAAATTTTCCTGTAGATGCTAATGATGTCAATTTCCCTTCTGTTGATTTGAACGAAGCATCAGAGTTAAATAGCAGCTATCAAGCACAGCAGAGTACTTGTTTCCAACCACTTTTAGAAAGGGCAGGAGGGGAGGCAGGTGTTAGCAGTTCAAATGCTTGTGGGGAAGTTTTGAACACTGAGATACTAACTACACATGCTAGAGATGGACCTAGTTTTGGTATTAGTGGGGGAAGTGTGGGCATGGGTGCAAGTCATGAGGCTGAAATCCATGGGACTGATGTCTCAGTTCATAGAGGTGATAGTTTAGGTGATGTTGAACCAATTGCTGAAGTGATTGAAAATCAGGGTCCACCTAGTGAATTTGAGCCTTATCATGGACTCACTGGGGATTTTGTGCCCGAGGAAATGAGTAGGGAAGATCCTCAGGGGGATAGTCAAGCTGTGGTGTCTCAATCTATAGCAAGGGCTGATAGTGGCTCAAAAATTATAGCTTCAACTAAGGTTGAATCTGTTGAAAGTGGTGAGAAGACCAGTTGTAGCATGCAGATGACAGGCCTTGACAATGGTGCCCATCCGTCCCTTTCTTGTAATGCTGTTGTCTGTTCTGCCTATGAAGTATCCAAGGAAGAAGTCACTCAGACTGGGAAGGCATCTCACACTGATGATGGTGCATATCATGAATCAGGCCATTTAAATGCTGATGTTATGGGTATGTCTGATTATTTATTTATTTTATTTGGTTTCTTTCTTTTTCCTTCGTAACCTTAGATATGCTTTTCCCTCTGATGCTCAATGGGAGTGGTAAAATCCAATGTTATTGAAAACAGCCATGGTGGCTCATAGCAGCTACCTTGGTGTTGTGGAATGGTGGTTTGGAGCTGCGTAAACCATGGGTCCCAAAACCTTTTTTTTCTCTATTTATTTCTATTTTTGGGCTAAGTTAAGGGTTGGTCCGAACAACCCGGCCCAAACCCAAACAACTACATCAGAAAATTAACCTACTGCACCCCAACTAGCCTCAAGCACCCCACTGACAGCCTCCTTTTGGCTCATGCACTTCATGCCCGCAGCCGGCTCTGGTTCCAGTGCAGTGCTGTTGTCCCACTGTTGATGTCCTGCCGCAGTAGCCACCTCTGGTTCCAGTGCAAGTCATCTCTTAATTTTTTTACTTTATATTTCCTCCTCATTCAGTGCCACCCAATCACCCTCCCTATTTTTTTTTTCTTCTTTTCCACTCAATAATTATAACCTGAATATCTGAAACATTTCATCACCTATTTCCCAGCATCCCTAATGGCAACTGAACAAGGCAATTCAAGAATGTCCAACAGATAATTAGAAATTTAGGACATTTATCTTATGTTTTGTTGTTATTTTAAGTCTAGACCTTGAATGTGGTGGTGTTTTGGTTTGATTTAATTGTTATCAGAATTTCTAGACATGATATTTATTAATTATATGGTTTTCTTTCATTTTTTTTGCATTACAATTATATTTCTGCATTTTTAATTATCTGTGGTATATATTGTATTTTTTGTTTGTGATGCTTCCGCCATAACCTGTTATGGCTTCCAATATTTTTTTCTTAAAAAGTTTCATTATTTTTGCATTATATTTCTGCATTTTTTAATTATCTATATGGTTTATATTGTATTTTTTGTTTGCAATGCTTCTGCCATAACCTATTTTGACTTCCAATGTCAATTACAAAAATATAAATAATATCTCAATGCCTTATCCATCTGAAATTGTCTGATTATTTTATTGGGACCAATATATAACTTTTAGATAGAGCTTGGTTTTTGGGGCGGGGAGAAGCTTCTATTCTTTGTTTGGGAATCAAATCTATGGCCTTAGTTGTTTTCCCTCCAGCCAAATGGTTATAACTAAGTGAGAACATAGAGGAGTTATTACAAGAGATATTTATGTTTTGAAAAATATTCTTTAGTATTTTTGGGTATTTTCTCTCCGAAAGTTTTTTTTTTTTTTTTGGTTGGAAGCCCTTGGAACTGGGAAATTGCATTGAGCCTACCTCATCTGAATTAAGTGAACCTGTTGCAGGGAGCAATGTGCTCCCAAAGTTTATTTTCTTTATCCACAAGATTCAAATACGAGATTTTACTTAAAAGGAACTAATCCTTGCCACTTAAACAGACAAAAGGTGTTGAGAACTATAAGATTTGAGTCCCTCTGACTCTTGAAAGGAAGTCCAAGATACATACAGTTGTAATAGTAGTATTTTAAATTTTATTAATTTGGCTTCTGTATCCTACCCCCAATTTAGGTGTTGGAATCTCTTAACCCCACTCCCTCCTGTTAGAGCAGACCTCCTTTCCTTCCTACTTCCTCCCCCATCCCATTCGTCCAAAATCCAAACACACCCAATTTTGTACTTACAATGTCTGCAAAAACTGTTATTAGCGAGCATAGTAGACATTTTACATATTCACAGCCGTGGGTACTTCCGTTAATGATTTTCTTCTCTTACTATACATACACAAATTTCTTATTCAGATAATATTTTCAACTTTATCAATGTGTAACAGGTCTCATGGTGGACACTCAATCAGTAACTATCAAATCTCTTATTGATTAGTTTTTATATGACTTTACCCAATTTATACAAACAATTTCTAATCATTTTCTGAATTAAATTACAGCTGGTGAATTGTACCCAAATTTTCTACTCCTTTTTACCTAGTTCTTTCGTAATAATGTTTCTTATTTTACTTATTAGTGAATAATTTTTTTGAACCTTACGTCACTGCCTGCCTCATCCTGACAGCTCTTCGTTTTTCATTAACTAATGCACTTGGCTCTAATGATCAGGGATTCCTTACAGAGACAATAGTAATGGAGGTATTGAATTTGATCCAATCAAATTACATAATGATCACTGTCCTTGGGTGAATGGGGATGTTGCTGCTGCTGGTTGTGATAATCCCTGGTCCAGTTCTGGTGTGGGTAGTGTGGCTCTTTGTGGCTGGCAGCTGACTTTAGATGCCCTGGATTCTTTCCAGTCTCTAGGACATCTACCTCTCCAAACTCTTGAATCAGAATCGGCGGCGTCCATGTGCAAGGTTTGTTCTGGTTGTTTCACTGTCTTATTGTAATTGATTTCATGGAGAACAGTATATTTAGATGTTCATATTTTGATTAGAGTGTTTCCCATTTTCAAAAATATAACAGTCCTTGGTTTTATGTTAAAAGAATGACTCTACAAGTTATGAATTTTATTTTATTCTATTCTATTTATAAGTATGAAATTTTAGCTAATCATAGACAGATATGTGCCCTATACTAGGACCAATAAAGAAATTTGTGCAAGTTGAAATTCTCTGTTTGGTGAAGTGAAAGGGATGTGAAATAAGAGAAAAAGAAACAAATTTCAAAATTTCTGCCAAGAATTATTTGCCTCAGCAGTGAGTTGTGAGCTTTCTGAGAAATCTATGTGAGGTGGGATTTAATGCTTGATCAAAGTCTCGCACCATAGGCATGTTTTTTTATAAAAGTGAGAGTGCTAAGCTATCACTATGTTGTTTGTCATCCCTACTATGTTGGCACCACTAGCAACATCAATCCTATGCAGTACCTCAGAATATCATAAAAAAGAGAAGTACTAGAAAAAGAGCGGAGATAACACGCCTGACCCACATCTAATCTCCAACTCTTTAAAAGGATAAATCAAACCTATGCCTGAAAAACTCTCAACAAGTGAAGCTAGAAACATTATCCCACTAAGTATAATTCTGAGATCTAAAGCCAAAGTCAGCAAGTTTATCAAAATATTGATGATTACCCTCTAAAAATGTGAAAAACGAATACAAATAATATACTATTTACAAAACAATCCTGCCATCTATTATGAAGATCTCAAGGAATAATAGAAGTATTGAACCAAGCTTGAATAACTAGGTGAGAATCACACTCTATCCAAAGATTAGTATAGCCTTTGGAGATCACAACTTCCATGTCAAAAATCACACCCATCACCTCTGCATATAAAGGCATTATGAACACCAAGATATGACAAACAACCCACAACAGAAGCATGATGATCTCTAAATATTCCCCCACTACCAGATACACCAGGATAGTTTTTAGCTACCCAATCAGTATTACATTTGAACTGATGACAGGGAGGAGGCCAAAAACAGGAGCGAATGATGCTGTCTTCCTAGGATCTATATCTACTACAAAACTTTTAAGAATAATGAATTCTTGCACGTTGGATTACATACAACCAGTACAACAATTACCAGCCCGATTAACCTCGTTAAATCATGCTTTTAATTCTGTCATGGGATGGTATGTGGGTTATCAAAGCAGATCTTGTTTCTGATTATCCATATATTCATGACACCAAAGAGACCTGTATTACTGTCTTGAGCACTCCAGGATCTTTGCAAGAAACAAAGAATGGAAGAGATGGAATCAGAAAAGTGGCACTGGAAAGAGCTGCCAGGCCCAGCCCAGAGACTATGAAAATGTTCATTAAAAGAACAAGTGTTGAACAGTTTTTGCAGCACCACCCCAAAGATAACAGCAAGAAACAATGAGCATACCAAGCTATCATCTGTAGGCAACCTATCATGATAAATACGTCAAACAAGAAAAGGGAAAGGAGGAATAAATTTGCTCCAAACCAGTGCAGTACCATTCAGTGTTGGCTGATTCAAAGAAAATTATATGTAGTTTTTGAGGCTGAGAATACCATCTGCAGAACCATTCCATCTAAGGCCGTCCTCAATATCAAACTGAGGTTAGATTAAAGCAGAGTTTGCAACAGCGAGAGGCAGGGTATTGTGTAAGTGATTAGAGACCCCTCCTTAGCCTCAGGTATAGACCAGGATCTGTTGGATATAAGTGTGCCACCTTAGCTTCCAACTTATTGTGCAAGTGATTCAGAATCCCAAGCCAATCCACTATAGGAATAGTTTGACCATTTACCGCCCAGAAGTTAACATCGTTTTCACAATGTGGGTTTTTTCTATTATCAAACTCATTGTAAAATGTCATATACACCCGTACCTTTATCTGTGTTTTAATGTATTTAGTTATTTATTGTATATTTATATTGTTATTACTAATATTATTTTTATTGTGGCATCTGACTTGAGATTGCAGTTTCTTCTTTTATCTATTAATAGATTGGAATGTCATCATACTTTATTTCAAAAGCCACTAGATAATAGATATGATGTAAAACGGTTTGCAATTGAAATATTCAACTTATTAGGACGCATTTAATATATATGTTTGGATATGGAAGTTTCATTTTCAGAGCAAGCACTAAGCAGCTCCCCAAAATCAATGACATTCGCGTGGTGCCACCTTTGAGAGCTTTTTCTACACTATTTATTTGTTGGCTGTGTGTGTGTGTGTGTTTTTTAAATCGCCAACACAAGATCGAAGTTTCGTCTGATAAAGAGCTCTCAATTTTATCATAAAGAAAAAGTCATTTTGATTCTGTAGCAAGGCTTGCAATACAATGGTGCAATATGCTAGATTGTAGTGTCTTGTTGGATGTGGAGATTCGTGGGCTTGACGTATGCTTTTTGCAGGGTGATCGGTTCACTTCCAGCCAGAAATTGTTAGCGCGCAACTCCTATGTTAGAAACCATGGGAGAAACTGAGACCTGGAGGAAGTTGTCAAGGTTTTGTTGAGTTGTTTTCGGAGAATTAGTATTGTTCCTACATCCAAATTTAAGTTAAGTTTCCAATCAATCGGATGCTTGTCCATTCTGGTTTTTCTAAAGTCAGTTTTGATGCTATAAATTTTACTATTATATTGGATTTTGGATTGGTATTGTCTGCCAGTTTAATAAAAATGTCATTGCATCAAAAGCATCTTTGAACTAGAGAAAATCGATGTTGTTTAAATAGAGAATATCAGCTATTGATGAGGTTACCTCGTTACTGCAACTTTCTTACTGTGTTATATTTTGGAGTCCGATGCCTTTCTAACTCAAAATAGCAGAAATCTAAAACGTGAGACTATTCATGCCAGAATTGTGGGAATAGTTTGAATATCTTCCCATGCTGGCTAATACCCTTATTTTATTATGGCTAGCATAAAATTATTTGCGCATATTAAGAGCTCATTGTAGACTAGAATAGATCCAACCAGCTTCAAATCTGTAATTTAATTAATTTTAAATTGTCAAATGTTTCGCAATTGACATATAATTGTCATACTTCCCGTAGTTATTAGTAGTCTCGTAACATTGTTGTTGAAGACGTGAATTGGAATGGAAATCTCACTGGTAGTGTTGCACTGATACAGGAGAATTTTCTGAAATAAATTGTAAAGCAAATTTTGGTAGGTTTTCAGATATATCATTGTCATTGGAAGTGGGAGATGCTCATACTCCATTTCTTTCCAAATAATCATGCTTTATTCTTCAAATTTATTGGTTAGACACATTATTCGACCCAAATTATATTTTAATCCCTCAAAAAATCTTAAATGAGTCTTCTAGGTTGAGAAACAGGTTGGAATGAAAAGTTTATTACAAATAATTAACAAAATTTCTCAAAAAGTATTAATCATGTATGAATATTTCACATCAATTGACAAAAAACTACGGTTTCACATCTTACCCAAAACCAAACCATGATGTCAGAGACGGGACGGCTTCTTCCTGCACCTCCATAGTATATTTGAAAAGTCAAAACCCCACAATATCTTTCAGCCCCTTTCTCTCCATTTTGCGTTTCCGGGAGTGGGAATAAGTATGATATTCGAGCTACAAATGTTCTGATTGGAGCATATGCGAAATTAGATATGCTGGAGAAGGCTGAAGAGCTCAAGGAGCGCGCTCGGAGGAGGGGTGCCAAGCCTAATGCATGATCCTGGGAAATATTTTTGGATTAACATTTGCAGAAGGTACACTTTAAGTTTGCAGTGGTTGTCTAGACAAAGCAATCTTAATTAGTAGGGGGAATGGTGGGAAGTGTATTCTATCGTCAAAGATCATGCTTATCATGAGACAGTTTAAATAAGAGAAATTATATACCGGATTACATCTCATCCGATATATAATTATAAAAACTTATATAAATTTTTTAAAATTATATACAGGATGTGGATTTTGATCTACAAATTACATATCGAATTGAACCTTCTTTATTATAATCTGGTATACAATTTTATATATCGTAATTTTCATTGATATTTCAGATTTTAATGAAGTGCAGGACGAGACATTGGAGGTGCAGGAAGAATGCTTCTAGAGACGGAACTACGGGGATATTGCAGGAGCCTTTGACCCCTTGGTTTTCTAAGTATAAAATGGTTTTTTGTTTCTTAATATTGATGAAATATTTTTTATGATTTTTATGATAGAGATAATAATATAGTTTTATTAGATGAAGATTTGAGTATGATATATTCTTTTATCTTTTTTAATTTTATAGTAATTGTTATTTTAATAGCTATATATAATTATGTTACACTTTTATAATTTTATGAAATATGATTTTAGTCTTCAAGTAATAATTCAAAATATATGAATTACCATCTACTAAAAAGCAATACAATAACATTCATTTTATTTGATAGTTTTATGACTTAATTACTATGATTCTCCATAAAAAGAAATGAAAACTAAATAGATGTTATTTTATTATAATTTTTGAAAATTTATAGTAACATGTAAATTTGACTATTCACTTATGTCAATTTTTGTTCTGGAAGGAGATATTTTTTCATTAAACAATTAATAACGTATAGAACTCATTATTTAAATACGTAAATTTAAGTTTCAAGAAGAGATCTTGTTTTTTATTTATTTAATTATACCTTTTATTATATATTTTTATCATTTCACAAAATACATATTTATAGATATTAATAGTAATTAATGTGACTCCAGTCATTCATTTCTCAAAATTCAGAGAGCCAGAACCAGTGGCGGCTCAAGGCTTTAGGAGGCCTAAAGCGAATAAAAAAATGAGGCCTTTTTTAAATTAATAAAATAATTAAATTTATGATGTTTTTATCTAAAATTTATTTTTCGAGCTTTTTGTGATGCAAAATTATCTATTAAATTATCATAATTAACTTCATTCAAAAAAATCTTTTTCAATAGACAATAAAACTAATCCGTTTAATCTTTGTTGAGATATTGTTGATCTTAAATAAGATTTTTTTAGTTTAAGTTTTGAAAAACTCCTTTCAGCTGAAGCAACTGATACTG
>Ga0209700_107284_pt1 | contig 15886 bp, 21 predicted proteins | sample SiratroredBW_FD_187528 | JGI IMG/M metagenome (GOLD analysis project Ga0209700, IMG submission 187528) | Root nodule microbial communities of legume samples collected from California, USA - Siratro red BW (SPAdes) (version 2) | ecosystem: Host-associated > Plants > Roots > Nodule | place: USA...
CTTCCTGCACCCCCATTGATTAAAATTTACACTCCAGCTCTTCACAATTACCAAACTGCCCTTAGCTCGGATTGGGTTTCTTATTAGTGGCGTTACTTCCTGCACCCCATTAATTAAGTTCCGCACCCACACTCTCCACAATTACCAAAATGCCCTTAGCCCAAGTTGAGTTTCTTATTAGTTGCGTTACTTCCTGCACCCCCATTGATTAAAATTTACACTCCAGCACTTCACAATTACCAAACTGCCTTTAACCCAAGATTGAGTTTCTTATTGGTGGGGTTACTTCCTACACCCCCATTAATTAAGTTCCGCACCCACACTCTCCACAATTACCAAGATGCCCTTAACCCAAGTTGAGTTTCATTGAGTCATGTTCCATTTTTGCATGCATGATTTCATTAAAATTAAAATGTCAATTCTATGTTGCATATAATTGTCGCATGTTATTTTCCAACACCAAATTTGATATATACCCCAATCCTTAAAGCCCAGGCTTTAAACCTAGCATCGTTTCTCAAAGCCCAGGCTTTAAACCTGGCACTGTTCCTCAAAGCCCAGGCTTTAAACCTGGCACCGTTCCTCAAAGCCCAGGCTTTAAACCTGGCATCGTTCCTCAGAGCCCAGGCTTTAAACCTGGCACTGCTCCTCAAAGCCCAGGCTTTCAACCTGGCATTGTATCTCAAAAGCCCAGGCTTTCAACCTGGCACTGTCCCTCAAAGCCCAGGCTTTAAACTTGGCACCGTTTCTCAAAGCCCAGGCTTTAAACCTGTCACCGTTCCTCAAAGCCCAGGCTTTAAACCTGGCACTGCTCCTCAAAGCCCAGGCTTTCAACCTGGCATTGTATCTCAAAAGCCCAGGCTTTAAACCTGGCACTGACACCATTCAATTACCTTATTTTCAAATATAAACTTTCAAAAATACAAATCAAAACAACTAACAATCTTATCATCAAAGAACTACGTAACCCTGATTCTCCACCCTTAAATGGAGATACGTAGGAGCAAGTTCAAACCTTGTCGGGCTCCCTAAAACCGAAAAAAAATATTTTGTTTGTTTTATTTAATCTCTTTCTTGGGAAAATAAATATTTTAAAAAAAATCAAACTCAGATTACTTATTTAATTAAAGGTACCGTCTTAGGACAGGCGTTGTGGGGGTGCTAACACCTTCCCCACACGTAAGCTACTCCCGAACTCTAAATCCGGTTTGCAAACTTGCCTTATCTTGTTTTTGGTTTTCCATAGTTTTTCCTAATAAACTATGGTGGCGACTCCTCTATTTTTAAAATAAAATTATTTTTTGTTCGCCGTCCCCGTCGTGACCCCGGTTGTGACAACCTTGATTGTTTCCAACCTTTGATTGATGATCCTTGTTTCAAAATTTTAAAACCCTAAAATAAGTTTTGAGCCTTTATATCCTTTTCTTCATTACCTTTTAACTCCTCGTCACGTTACAAGCCCAATAAAGTCCATATTGATTGAAGAATGATTGCGATGATTTTCATAAAGCTTAATATTGTAACAATAGAAGATGATTGATAATATGTGTAAAAAAAAATAAAGAAAAAATAATAAAATAAAAAAAAGAGAGAAAAGGAATGCCTATGTTAGAAAGGAGTTTCCAGTTAACATGCAACAAAGCATCATAGAAGAAGTGACCTTGAGGCAATCCGATTTCATCCGTACCTTTGCTACCCCGTAAATCATCTTCCAATGCTCTAAAAGGGTAAATGTACCACTCATAAGTACTAAAGGTTGTATCAACTATAATCCTGTGTTTGCTCAAAGACAGTTTGGTTGCCCAATAGCAGGGGCTTCTATTTCTGTTGTTTTAGAATCTCTTTTAGTTCTTTATGAAGAGAGTTAATCAACTGAGATACTTCCAGAACTTCGAAGAGCTTAGGATAAGATGGTCATTCAAGGAAATGACGCTAAGCCTTGGACCATGGATAGTGAGATATCATATGAAAGGTGGCTGGTGGAAAGAGTTTGGATGGTTAAGCTACCTTCAAGCTGTATGTTCCTGAAGTACCAAAGAAAGAGTTGGAGCAAGAACAAGAATAAGAAGAATCAAAAGAAGTCAAGCAGTTGAAACAAGAGGTGGATGAGCTGAAAGGGGAGAATGTCAGACTAACTAGTAAACTCTTTGCTCTTCGTCACAGCTATGACAGCTTGGTGAAGGATCAAAATAAGATTGTGAAAAAACAAAAAAGAGAGGAAAGGAAGAACACCAATCTCAAACAAGACCTGACTGCTCTCAATGCCCGTTTAGAAGGTTTAATTCATAATTTCCAAATTCAAAATGATGAAATGGAGCATTTGATAAGAGAAGGGGAGGATAAGGTAAGAAAGGAACGTGTGCAACAGTTAGAAGAGGATGTTAATTACTTAGCAGGATTGTTCAATTGGAAGAACACTTGAAAGAGAATGAGCATACTACTAAACACTAGAAGACGTGTTTTTCCTAACTAGCAACTCTGGCTAATGAGGCCATAGAAGGTGTTGTTAAGGGAAGCTTATGCATCTTTGATTTTTCGTACGGTACCAAAGGAAGTAGAAACCTTTTTGGATCACTGCAAGTGGTTGGTGGGTTTGATGAAGGATATGGTGGCTCGTAACAAGAATTAGATACTTTGCTTTTCTGTTTGCTTTAAATAGTGTAATAAGGATGTGGTGGCTTGCAACAAGAATTAGATTACTTAGTCTTTATGTTGCTTTATTTTTTTTTCTTTTTTGCTTTAAATAAGTGTACTAAAGTTGTCATTTGACAACTCGTCTCCTAGTAATGAATAAAAGCAGATTCCTGCTAAGTCTCCATGAGTATTCCACATCTTTTTAGTTCTTGAGTTCGCAGTCTTGGCATTCATCTTGCATACTCTTATAAATAAATAAAAGAAAATAAAAATTAAAAAAATTTCATTTCTTCTGTAAATTAAAATAACAGAACTCACATTCCTTGCATTCATGTCTTTTACTTTTTCATCTTGCATACTCTTATAAGTAAATAAAAAAGAATAAAATAAAAAAATTTCATTTCTTTTGTAAAACAAAATAATAGAACTCACATTCTTTGCATTCATGTCTTTTTATTTTTTATTTTGCATACTCTTGTAAATAAATAAAAGAGAATAAAAAAAAATTCATTTCTTTTGTAAAATAAAATAACAGAACTCGCTTTCTTTGCATTCATGTTTTTTATTTTTTATTTTGCATACTCTTGTAAATAAATAAAATAAATAAATAATAAAAAATCAATTTCTTTTTGCTAATTCTTTTGTAAATAAAATAACAGAAAAAAATAACGGCTAAATTTTCACAACACCCGTACGGAACTCGTGCAAATCGCAGAAGGATGGAAGACTTGGGTGCAGTAGTGGAATCCATGAAAAATGATGTCAACCAATTGAAAGATCATATGGGTCAAATCTTTGAAGCCTTAGTTGCTTTGAAAAACACTAGGGATAATTCTACAACCAGAAATGATGAAGCTACTTCTTCCAATCCTGCGATGCTGTAGATTGGAGCACTTCAAACCAATACTACTCAAGGAAATAATGGATGGCCTCCATATAGTTTGCCTCCTAATTATACTCCACCTTATGAAAATGGGCATGGTGCTGCAACTCCTAACATCATAGCTGACCCTTCTGGCATACCTGTAAGTCAATCAGAGCCAATTCAAGTGCAACCAAGTAATGAACCCATAAATGCCAATGTTGGGACAGCGTCTTTGCTGGAACACCATCAATTGTTCAAGTGGCAACAGGCGAAGGAGCACCAATAGGGCCAGCAGTTCAAAGATCACCTCAAGATGTTGTTGAAGAATCTAAGACTAAGTTGGAATTCTTGGAGAAAAGGCTTAGGGCTATTGAAGGAGGTGGTAGTTTTGGATTTGGGGATATTGTTGGTTTATGCTTGGTATCTGATCTTGTGATTCCTCCCAAGTTCAAGGCACCTGAATTTGAGAAGTACAAAGGAACTTCTTGTCCTAGGAACCATCTAACTATGTATTGCAGAAAGATGGCAGCACATGCTAGGGACGAAAAATTGTTGATGCACTTCTTCCAAGACAGCTTAGCAGACACTACTCTAAGCTGGTATATGCGTCTAGAACCAGTTCGAATCAGATCATGGAATGACTTAGTGGATGCATTTTTGAAACAATACAAATATAATGTTGATATGGCTCCTGATAGACTGCAACTGCAAAATATGTCAAAGAAGAATTCGGAAACCTTCAAGGAGTAAGCTCAAAGATGGAGGGAGTTGGTTGCACAGGTAGAATCGCCATTACATGATAGAGAAATGGTGACAATGTTCATGAGTACGTTACAGTCCCCTTTCTATAAACTTATGTTGGGCAGTGTATCTTCCAACTTTGCTGATATTGTAATCATTGGAGAAAGAATAGAACTTGGGTGGAAAACTGGAAAAATAGCTCAAGGCTCATCCGCAACCTCTACTGGCAAAAAGTTCGGGTTCAATTCTGGTAAAAAGAAGGAGAGTGATGGCCAGGTAGCCTCGACCACAGTTCATTATCTCTCAACTAACTACAAGGCTAATACAACTCTAGGGAATCAGCAACACTTTTAAGTCCCTAGGCCAAATTGGAAAAATGAAGGGGGATCAATTTCTAATCAGCCTCAGGGACAAAATTCATTTCAGAGAAGAGACCAAGTTCAATTTACTCCAATTCCCATGTCATACACAGAGCTCCTTCCAACTCTCCTTCAAAGAGCTATGGTTGCGATATGTCCCTTGAAACCCTTGCAACCTCCTTATCCCAAGTTTTATTATAACAATGCCAAATGTGATTATCATGGTGGGGAAGTGGGACATTCAATTGAGAACTGCAAAGCTTTCAAATTCAAAGTTCAGTCATTAATAGACAATTGGTTGCTGACATTCCAAGAAAATAAGCCTAATGTTGATAAGAACCCTTTATCAGGACATGCAGGACCTTCGACAAATGCTCTTAAGGTCAAGGGTTGATAAGAAGTGTTGGAGATTTCAAAAGCCCCCTAAAGGATGTGTTCTCTTTGATTTCCCAAATGGGTTACTTCAAATCTATGAACAAGTCAGATGCTTTGCATGGGTTTCATGCTAGTAATGGTCATTCCATTGAAGAGTGTTCTGAATTCAAAGATTTTTTTGCAGGATTTGATGAATCGACACCTATTGCAGATTAATCATGAAAAGAAAGAAGAAGTGTTTGTTCAAATTGGTGCAGAGTCAAGCATATCAAAACCCGAACCACTAATGATACATGTCACTAGAGAATCAGTAGTGCCTATAGAAGTGCATCCTGTGGTGATCCAAGTTCCATCTCCTTGTCCATACAAAAGTGATAAGGCAGTTCCGTGGAAATATGGAATTAATGTTCTAAAACAAGAGCCTAAAGGAGATCAAAAGACTGAAGTTTCAAATACTATCAAAGTGACTGTGGATAATATCACTGGAATTGGAGGAATGACAAAAAGTGGTCGTCTTTTCGCTCCTGCAGAATTGAGAAGAGATAGGAGTCATAAAAAACCAATGAAGAAGTGACTATGGAGACAACCAGAAATTTCTTAAAAGGCAAAGCTCCTCAAAATGATCAAGAGCAGAAAGGGAATGAGAAGAAGGAAATCTCTGATGAAGAAGCATGTGAATTTCTAAGATTCATACAACAAAGTGAGTATAAGATGGTAGATCAACTAAATCGAATGTCAGCTAGAATTTCAATGTTGGAGTTAATGATGCATTCCACTACTCACCGGAAATTGTTGATAAAAATTCTTAATGGAGCTCATGTTGAACGGGGCATTTCTCTAGACCAGTTTGAAAGTATCATTAGTCACATGACTATTAATGATTATCTTACTTTTACTGAAGAGGAAATACCTATAGAAGGGAGGGGTCTTAACAAAGCTCTGCATATTTCTGTAAAATGCATGGATCATGTCTTGGCTAGGATGCTTATTGATAATGGATCATCTCTTAATGTGATGCCAAAAACTACACTTGACAAATTACCCTTTTTGAGGCTCATCTGTGCCCAAGCACCATGATTGTCCGAGCTTTTGATGGAAGTAGACGAGAGGTTATGGGTGAAATTGAGTTACCCATTAAAGTGGGACCATGTACTTTTCAAGTAACATTTTAAGTGATGGACATCCTTCCTGCCTACAGTTGTTTGCTTAGGTGCCCTTGGATTCATACTACTGGAGTTGTACCTTCCACCTTGCACCAAAATCTCAAGTTTGTGGTTGATGATAAGCTAATAATAGTTTCTGGAGAAGAAGATCTACTTGTGAGCAAGCCACTATCCTCTCCCTATATTGAAGCTGCTGAAGAAGCTCTTGAAACTTCTTTCCAAGCTTTGGAGATTGTGGGAATGATGTATGTGGAACCTCCTAGGGTCAATCCGTGCTTGTCAAATGCATCATTGATGATGGCGAAATTTATACTGAAGGAAAGATACAAATATGGACAGGGACTGGGCATAAATGGTCAAGGACCTGTTCATCCACTAAAGTTGACTGAAAACAAAGGAAGTTATGGATTGGGGTATAAACCAACCTGGGAAGATAAGAAGAAGATGATAGAGGAAAAGAAAGAAAGAAACATAGCCAAGTTGAGAGGCTACAAGCTAAAAGACAAGGGAATTACTTTGTGCGACATAAAGCAAACTTTTCGAAGTTCTGGATGGATAAATTCTTGCTAAGTGGCAATGACTGAAGAAATGCTGGAAGATGAAGAGCTGAGTTTCATGCACCCTTGTCTTCCTGATGCACAAATTAACAATTGGGAGTTCAAAGATTTACCTATGGTGTATACCACTGCAGAGATGTGATATTTTAGTGTTTTGGTTGTTTTTCCTTTGAAATAAAGTCACTTTGGCTTAAAACCCTATGTTTTGAATTTTAGTAATAATATTAGTTTGCATAATAAATTCATGTTTTCATATTTTATTTTTTTGCATATTTATTTTTGTAGAGAATTGCAGATGCGGTGATTTTGAAAATTCAAAAATTTTGTGTCCAAATTTTTCTCTCCCTGTCGATGATACGGACAATGATTATGATGAAGACTGCGAGACCCCTCCAGAATTGTTGAGATTAGTGGAACAAGAAATGAAAGAAATAAGGCCACATTAGGGAGAGATAAAGATAATCAATTTGGGAGACGAAGGAGAAGAGAAGCAAGTCAAGATTGGCACCACTATAACAGAAGAAATGCAAAAGTAGTTGCATACTCTTTTGCAAGAATTCAAGGATGTTTTTGCTCGGTCTTATCAAGATATGCCTGGTCTAGATCCTGATATTGTACAACAAATTACCTCTGAAGCCTGAATGTCCTCCAATCAAGCAGAAATTAAGAAGAATGAAACCTGAAATGACATTAATGATAAAAGAAGAAGTTGAAAAACAATTTAATGCGGGTTTTCTAGCAGTAGCCAAATACCCCCAATGGATGGCAAATGTTGTGCCTGTGCCGAAGAAAGTCGGAAAAGTACGAATGTGTGTGGATTATCATGATTTGAATAAAGCCAGTCCGAAAGATGATTTTCCACTTCCACATATTGACACTTTTGTTGACAACACTGCTACCTCTTCATTATATTCATTCATGGATGGATTTTCTGGGTATAATCAGATCAAGATGGCATCTGAAGATATGGAGAAAATTACCTTCATCACGTTATAGGGTACTTTTTGTTATAAAGGAATGTCCTTTGGGCTTAAAAATGCTGGAGCAATATATCAGAGGGCCATAATCACTCTTTTTCATGACATGATGCATAAGGAGATCGAAGTGTACGTCGATGATATGATCACCAAATCCAAATCCGAGGAAGAGCATCTTATTAATTTGAGAAAGCAATTTGAAAGATTGAGGAAGTTCAAACTCAAACTAAATCCGGCAAAATGTACTTTTGGTGTGAGATTTGGAAAGCTTCTAGGTTTCATTGTGAGTCAAAGGGAATTGAAGTAGACCCAGACAAGGTTCGTGCGATTCTGGAAATGCTACATCCTTGCACTTTATTTCCCAATTAACTTCCACTTGTGAACCAATATTCAAGTTGCTACATAAGAATCAAATTGTAGAGTGGACTGAAGACTGTCAAGAAGCTTTTGACAAAATAAAGCAATATTTACAAGAACCCCCTATATTGCGTCCGCCGATTCCTGGGAGGCCTCTCATTTTGTATTTGACAATATTAGATGGATCAATGGGATGTGTCCTGGGTCAGCATGATGAAACAAGAAGAAACGAGCATGTTATCTACTATCTGAGCAAGAGATTCACCAATTGTGAACAAAGATATTCTGCATTGGAACAAACCTGTTGTGCCTTAGCTTGGGCCGCTCATAGATTAAGACAATACATGTTGAGTCATACTACATGGTTAATATCCAAAATGGATCAATCAAATACATCTTTGAAAAAAATGCTTTCACGGGAAGAATAGCTCGATGGCAAATGTTGTTGTCAGAATATGATATACAGTATGTTAATCAGAAGGCTATCAAGGGCAATGCTCTAGCAGATTACTTGGCTCACCAACCTGTTGAGGATTATCAGCTTATGCAACCTGAATTTCCAATCCTCACGACCCTCTCGTCTCAGTACAAGGTCAAAAGGAGGAACAACGACCCTCTCGTCTTAATACAAGGTCAATTCAAAAATCAATCCTCGCAACCCTTTCGTTTCAATACAAGGTGAAAAGGAGGAACAATGACCCTCTAGTCTCAGTACAAGGTCAGTTCAATTCAAAACAATGACCCTCTCATCTTAGTACAAGGTCAGTTTAAGATACGTGACCCTCTCGTCTCAGTACAAGGTATCGACCTCTATATACATTTATTTTATTGTCTTTTATTTTCAAATCGAACTAAACTAGTGTTTTTGTCCTTACTTATTTTTTACTCTAAAGTTCAGATTATTTGGCAAAATTTAAGTAAGGAGGGGCAGCTGTCAATACCCAATTTCGTCCAGGCAAATAAAAATTATTTTTGCAAATAAAAAAGGAAAAAAAGATAAAATAAAAGAGTAGAAATAAGAAAATAAAACTTTTTAACATGTGTTATTTAGTTTCTTTGTCATTTAGGATAAATAATAAAAAGAACTTTGACTTTATAAATAAAGTTTGATTAAATAATAATAAAAAATAAGATAAAATGAAATTTGTAAAAAAAACATTAAAATAACAAAAGAAGGTGTTGGGTCTGTCTTAAAATAAATTGAATAGAAAAATTAAGTGAGACCGATTGAAGAGGGAGGTTCATTTATAAAAAATAATTTTGATCCCGTTTGATAAAAATAAAAATAAAAATATTTTCTGAAGCCCAATTTACTAAGAGGTTATTAGAAATAAAGAAGGTTACTATTTACACTGCACTTCTCTATTAATTGTATTTGCCACATAAGCCTAAGGTTCACAAGACTTCACTGTCCATTCACGTCCTTATGTGACTTTAGTGTCCTTTTAATTCTTTTAGTTAGTGCCTGACAAATTTTATTTCTCATGATTAAACACTCTTGATTAAGAATTGAAAATCTACTCTTTTATCTTTCTGCCTCCTCACACTTATCACATTTAGCTCTCATATAGAGGGAGATGAAGGGAGATGAAGGGGTTAACAAAAAAAATATAAAGAAATGACTCATTTGATTTTCATGGACAGCGAATACATAGAAAACACAAGACAAAAAAACTATTACAAGCTTAATTACAACACTTGGAGCAAGAGTTATTCACAGAAGATTCATAATATGCAGTGGCATTGCAAGAGATTGGGACTAAACATTGTTGTTCTGTCTTCAACGAGTATGTTCTATGTCAGCCTCTAAATAATTATATAATGTTGATTTGAGTGCATGTGCTTGCTCTTTGTCTACATTATTTTGTTGACTCTGCACTGGCAGTAATAATCTGTGTTAGTTATGCTACGATTCATTGTTGAAGATAGAATTAGAAGTTAAAATGTGTTTTATACGTGTTAAACTATTGTTCTATTATGCTCTCGATCTAAATTAATCATGTCATTAAAATGCTGTTTTATACACGTTTCTATAATCATGTATTTATACTCGTTAAGAGGTCGCTGCCTTTATCACGATCTCCTCCTCGTCAGGGTTATGTACAAGGCAAAATAACCATAGTCAGAATCATTTTAGAAATTCAATCCAATTTACAGAATAAACCAAATTCCCAAACCCTTAGAGAGCCCAATCAAACCCGCATTAGCCATCCCTAAATTGTTTTCTTTAAGAACCAAATTTAGTTTCACCACCAATGCCAAAATCCAAAAAATTCACAATCCAAAGCTTTAAAACCCGAAACCAATCGTAAAACCAATTCCAAATCAGAAAAATCCCTTAACAAATTCAAAATAGAACCCTCTAAACCAAAATAATCATTAGAAACAAAGTAACTCAGATATTCGGATAATAATCTTATTACAACCCTTTCCGCCACTGCGTGAGGGTAATCACAGAACACCAAAACCATCAATCCCGAATCAGAAGAACCAAAAATGCTAGAATCACAAATCAAACATAGAATTACATCCCCAAACATAAACTAGAAATAGCATTCCAAAAACTCCCAAAACAACATTTACCAGAACTAAAAAACCCAAGAACCGAATCCAACAAGAACCAAAACCAGTCCCAAAGAAACCACATGGCAAAGAAATTAAAATGATTACAAAAAGAGAAGAAAGATTGAACCCTTGGTGTTTGATTCGTCACCGTCGAGGTGACCTTAAGCCACCGCGTTTGCGTGGCCACACTCCACCTCCACCGCCGCACGATAGCTTTAAAAAATCAGTGTCGCATTCCCCCTCTACACTTCTCTCAACTCTTGCCACTACCGCGACGCCTCCCAAAACAACTTCCAATTTATTCCATCAAACCCAAAGCATAAAAAAGTCCTCAAAACCGAAATTAGAAACCCTTAACGGTTTAGGATTCTGCTTCATGACTCATGTCGTCGGTGATGACCGTGGTTCCCGTCATTGCCGCCGACGACCATCATCGCATAAATAGCCCCACGGTTAGTGAAGGTGCTCCCTTGTCTTTATTGCTCGCCCCTAATCAATTAGTATGATGAGCGTTTAGGCATGGAAGTTACCATTGAGACTTGGGTTGGTTTTGATATTGATGCTTGAAGTTTAGAGGAAAGTGATAACAAAGAAAGCGTAAAGGAAGGAGGTAGTGGCGCTGATGCCCTCCTCATCTCTTCTAACCCTAATGTGAATCCCTAATAACATGTATTTGTTTTTTCTAAAAGTAATATAGTAATTATTCTTTTTTTAAAAAATAGATAAAGATATTGAACATATTTGGAAAAATACAAAATAAAATTTAAAAAAGTTTCAATGAAAGTTTTAAAACCACATTTGGCTAATAAAAGGGTGAGGTAATGTGATAAGGGAAGGAGTAGGTTGGTATTGGAATTTACTCATGCCACCTAGGAAAAAAATTTCATTAAGTTTTAGTTGCATTCTTTACTTAACGCTAATAACTATTAATCGAATATTTATTGTTCTTATTTTTTTGTTGAGAATTATTCTTAATTATTTTTTATAATCATTCTTACAAATTTCATGAAATAAAACAGTAAATAAAAATAATAATAAAAGTTCTTGAAAAATAAAATATAATATATATATATATATATATATATATATGACACTTTAAAAAATATATATAAATAATTTAAAAAAAACATAAAAAGGTATAAAACAGTTCTTTAGAAAACTAAAATATTTCTTAATAAAAAAATGATTTTTTTTTTAAAAAAGAAGATAAATACTAGAAATCACAACAAACTTGTCATGACCTCGTCGACGACGGGGATGGCGATCCGAAAGAGAAATAAAAAAAATAGTGAAAAAAAAGAGATGAAGTCGCTACCATAGTTTATTATGGAAAACTATCGAAAAACCAAGAAAAGGGAATAGGAAATGATATGCAAACCAAAGATGCGTTCGGGAGTCGGTTACGCGTGGGGAAGGTATTAACACCCCACAACGCCGATTCTAAGACAGTAGCTTTAATCAAATGAGCAAAATTAAATGTGGTTTATTAAATGTTTATTTTTTTACAAAAATACAAATAAGAACAAAAATAATAATTTTTAAATTAAAGAACCCAACAAGGATTGACCTTGCTCCTATGTATTTCTATCCGTGATAGAAAATCTGGGCTCACGTAGTTCTAAAAGAGAATTGAATTTGATTTTTTTGAAAATTTTTGGTATTTTTGTATTTTTATATTTTTATTATTTTTTTGAAAATTAAACTTCATTTTGGATACCGTAAGACTACGACCTTTTGATATTTCAAAAGGAAACAAAACTTTTCGAATTAAATTTCATGACGCAAATGGTGATTTAGAAATTCAATCAAAATTTATTTGGAAAAGAAACCACATGATGCATACGGCCATTTGGAGGTTCAATCATACTCAAGCAAGCATCACGAAGAAAAAGCAAGGAGTTTGGACTTAGAAAATTCAGCCTGCATGTGCTATAAGGGCAGTAGAAAAAGATAAAACCCAATCTTTGGAGGGGAATTTGAGGTATCAAATGGGCAGGTAAATGAACGAGCTATATACCAAATTAAAGAGCTCCAGGATTTCTTTCCAACGCATGCTCACACAGCTCCTACAAGTTCAAGGAACTCGAGAACGACATCCTCAAAGTTGGTCCAGTGACCAACTTGCGCATTTCAGCATTGGGCACACAGTATTCAGTGGTGAAACCCCATTTTTGGGGCTGATTTTGGGGGTCTTAATGGTGTTATAATTGACCTTTCCATATATCGATGTAAAAATCTCCATGAAATCTTTCCAACGCATACTCACACATCTCCTAAAGGTTCATGGATTTTGAGAACAAATGCTCTAAATTTGGTTCAGTGACCAACTTGCACCCTGCCTGCACCAGATCACCAGAAACAGTGATGAGACCCGATTTTCGGGGTCTGTTTTGAAAGCCTTAATGATTTTGAAAATGTCATTGCCATATACTAATGTAAAGAGCTACATGAGCTCTTTCCAATGAATACTCATACATATCCTAAAGATTTATGGATTTCGAGAATGAGTGCTCCAAAGTTGGTCCAGTGACCAACTTGCACCCTGCCTGCACCAGATCACCAGAAAACAGTGGTGAGACCCGATTTTTGGGACCCATTTTTAGCGATCTAAAGCTATCATAAACGGCGAAATTATATATCAATTTGAAGAGTTTCACGAGTTCTTTCCAACGCACCCTTGCACTACCTATAAAGATTCAAGTATTTTGAGAACGGAAGCCTCAAAGTAGTGCCCATGCTCCACTTGTGTTATTTTATGTGCCAGGAAATAAGATTAATGGTGAAACCCGAATTTTGGGGCTAGATTTGGAGCACCTATGGTTATCATAAATGGTTATATAATATATCATTAGAAAGAGCTCCAGAAGATATTTCCAACACACTCATCCATCAATCTCATAAGTTCACCAATTTCTCTCTAATTCACTCCAAAGTATGCCCACTGGACAAAATTGAGCACACCAGGCGCTCGACGAAATGTCTGAATGAATTTACAGTTTTTCAAATCCAATTTCATGCATATTCACTAACTGTAATAACTCAATTATGATAAAATTCAACTCAACATAACCTAACCTACAACATTGAACCACTTTTACAAAGAAACAATCACCTGCACCAACCTCTTCCTCTCACATATCAAACACAAATCACAATCTCACTGTTTTTTTAATTCTCTATATTTTTAAACTCATTATTTTTGCTCATACATGTTCCTAATAGGTGCAAAAAATAAAATTACACAAAATTACACAACAATACACATTAAAATAGCAAACATGATCTCACCGGAGTACATTTTTCGGCGAGATTCCGGCGACCTCGAACAGTCGGTTCGAAAGTCACGTTTATTCACCATCACTTCCTCGTTCTAATGCAATTGAAATCAAGTTATTACGTGCAATATACAGAGAGAAATCAATGAAAGAAAAGATTGTCGGTGCAACTCCATTGAAGGAGATAACCGGTGCAACTCCGATCAACAAAACTACAACTATTTAGGCACTTTTAGCTTATGAAATATGCAGAAATGGAATGAGGATGAAGAGACCTACCTCTTGAAGCGAAGAGGAGGACGAACGGTGGCGGTTGGCGGTGCTCCGATGAGAGGTTCTGCAGATTTCGACGAGCTTCGAATTGACGTTTTCTCTCCCTATTTTTTTTCTCCGTCCACTCTAGACCTTTCTTTCTACTCTTAGGAAGCATTAGAGATGAAATTTACGAATGAAAAACCTCTCCCTCTACCCTAGCTAACCATTCCATATATAATAAGCAAGGGAAAATGCTCCTCCTTTTTTTTCCCATCCCACGGAGCCCTTGCCATTTTAACCAACTTGTCGCAACCCGGGGTCACGACGGGACGACTGATTAATTTAAATTTTTTTTAAAAAAAAAAATTAGGGGAGTCGCCACCATAATTTTCATGGAAAACCAAAAAAACAAAAATAAGGCTAGTCTACGAAAACCAGATTGCGAGTCCGGGAGTCGATTACGCATGGGGAAGGTATTAGCTCCCCACGGCGCCCTTCCTGAGACGGTACCTTTAACTGAATAAAATAAAGTGAGCGTATTTTTTTTAAATGTTTATTTTCCACGAAAAATAGAAATAAAATAAAAAAAACAATTTTTATTTTGAAAAGAGGCCCGACAAGGTTTGACCTTGCTCCTACGTATCTCATTAGGAATAGAGAATCAGGGTTACGTAGTTCTTTTGATGAAAATGTTTTGTCGGTTTTTGATTTTTTTAGTTTTGAAGATTTTTTATATATGTTTGATTTTAGTGGAATTAGTGTTTTTTTTATTAAACTTCATTTTGGATATCGCTTGACGCGTATGGCCCTTTGATATTCCAAATGAAATTAAAATTTTCCGAATTAGTTCACATATGACGCGAGCGATCAATTAAGAAATTAATCGAAAGTTTTTATTCTAAAAGTCATTCTTTACGCGAGAAAAAGGCTTTTTAAAGACAGCCTAAAATTAAACTTTTAAAGCATTATTATTATTTTTGTAAAAAAAGAAAAAAAATTTAGAAAAACCAAAGCCAGGGGCACTTTCGGGATTCAGGCGTTTGTAGATGCAAAGCCTAATGAATGGGGGTGCAGGAAGTGACTCCACTAAGTAGAACCCAACTATACTCAGGGGTATTTTGGGGATTAAAGCAAATCGGCGGTGCAGGCTCAAACGCAGGGGTATGGAAAGCAACCCCTCTAACCCATTAGGGTTAGGGGTGCGTACGTGGCAAGGTAGGTTCTGCTTGACAGGAGGGGGGATGGCTGGAGATGGTAGTGAAGGCGAGGCGGGTGGCGATGACGAACACCGTTGACGGTGGCGGTGGCGGCCAGCGTCGACGGAGCTGGCGGGGTCGTCACCGCGGAGGGTCTGGCGTCGACGGCGAGCGTGAGCCATGGGATCTTGACGCTTATGGAGGGGCTCAGATAGTTGGAGTTTGTCAGTGCTGGAGAATATAATAGAAATCTTGGCGCAGTAGAGAACGGTGAGTTCGATGGCCTTCTTGAAAAAGCCATTGCATCGTTTAGAGTAAGTGACTTGGCGGTAGGTGGTGGCTTGGTGATTTCCTTGGTGGGTTAGGAGATTAAGGTTGAGGATGAAGTGGCGGTGGCTCTTGGCAACAGGGTTGCTATGGAGGTGCGCAGGGGTTTATATCAAAGCGTTTGACGTCGTGGAGGAGACGTTGGGGGTGGAGGATAGTGGCAACGTTCATGAAGGAGGTTGGCGTTGATGGTTGAGAGAAGGAAGCATTGCTGGTGACAAGAGTGGTACCATAAGCTGC
>Ga0209700_107288_pt1 | contig 15878 bp, 13 predicted proteins | sample SiratroredBW_FD_187528 | JGI IMG/M metagenome (GOLD analysis project Ga0209700, IMG submission 187528) | Root nodule microbial communities of legume samples collected from California, USA - Siratro red BW (SPAdes) (version 2) | ecosystem: Host-associated > Plants > Roots > Nodule | place: USA...
TATATATATATATATATATATATATATATATATATATATATATATATATATATATATATATATGTACGTGCGTATTCATATCTATAAGAGTGCAGCAATAAATTAAGTAGGCGCGTAAATATTAATAATAAAAAATAGTAAATGTAATACTAACAATAACACAATAAATTTCCTTAAAAGTAACAAATTAAATATCAATAGCAAAAAAATAAAATAATTAAATGAAGAAACAATAATACTAGTAATGTTTTTAAAATTAAACATTCTTAAAAAATAATTTCAACTTTATTTCTCTTTTATTTTATTTATTTTTGTTTTTACTCTATTTATAATGCATTTCTGTCCGGTATACTATCTTATTTTCATTTTATTTCTTACCTATTCTTCTTCCTTTATTTTTTTCTCTCATTTTTTTTATTTCCTCCATTTCTTTCCTATTTACAGGTAAATCTTGATTCTCTAATAGAAATATGTTACTTTATTTCCATTAGTTAATAGTTATTTACAATAATAAAAAAGACGATAGTTTGATTCATTGATTTATTTTTAAATAGTTTTGAAAGTAAAGTGTAAAATTAAATATAAAAATGAAAGAAAATATTAAAATGCCCAATCGAAAAAGGGAGAAATAATGAATAACAAATATATTACAATTATGCGAAAATAAAATTTGTCTTTAAATATCGTTTCTTCGTACAACAATGACGTAAAGAAACCTTGTGATTTTGTTTGCACAAGCGAAGCAAAATATCTCGCTCTCCCCTACGCAGGTAACGCGAGTGGCTAGGGTTTGTGCCAATGGCGGAGGAAGCACAATATTCATCGGGAACCGAGTCGGCATCCCTCAAGCGCAAGTACGAAGACCAACCCTCCGAGAGAACCACCGGATTCTCAGCGGGCCCTGCCACCGGCATCGAGCTCGCCAAGCAGCGTGCTCAAGAAGTCGCCGCTCGCCTCCTCAGCGGTACTCCTCCTCCCCCGCTGGACACCAAGCGTCCCAAAGCAGATAACGGTGCTCCTACCTCCGGCTTCGATTCTTACGGTAACTTACTATCCCTCTCTGCTTCACTCTTCTTCTCGTTTAGGTTAGGGTTTTATACACTCTGATTTCCGTGAACGTAGATGCGAAGCCTCAGTACTCGTCCGTTCCTCCAGTCTCCTACAGTCACCAAGGAACGAGCAAGAAGATTGATATCCCTAACGGCAGGGTTGGTGTGATTATTGGCAAAGGTGGAGAGACCATTAAGTATCTCCAGTTGCAGTCTGGTGCCAAAATTCAAGTTACTCGCGATATGGACTCCGACCCTAATTCCGCTACTAGGACGGTTGAGCTTATGGGCACTCCCGAGGCAATTGCCACTGCCGAGAAACTCATCAATGAAGTTCTTGCTGAGGTTTCACGCATCATCCTTAGTTTTCTTTTTCTGCAAATTATGCATGTTGGGGTTTTTGTGTAACTATCACGGATGTTGTCGGAATGATAGTTGTAATAGAGCGAATAACATGAACTGTTTCCAAATGAATTTGCTCGAAGATTTAATATTAACATATATCTGGCGTGAATTGTTTCTGTTCCAGGCTGAATCTGGGGGTTCTGGCGTTGTTGCTCGGAGACTGACCGGACAAGCTGGGTCCGATGAATTTGTCATGAAAATCCCAAATAATAAGGTCTGGGAAAGGAGATTTGTATAATCTTAAGCTTTGTGCAATGTTTTAAGTTGTTGCTGTGTTATTGATTTGGTTGATATAGTTTGTTGTGTGCATCTTCAGGTTGGACTTATAATTGGTAAAGGAGGAGAAACTATAAAGAATATGCAAGCTTCTACTGGAGCACGGATTCAGGTTTTCACTTCTAATTGATAAAAAAGTATATTGTTGTCTTCATTGTTTATTAGACAGAGGTGATAAATCATAGTAGCTTGGATTTCGTGATATGTTTTTTTACTGTGGCTTTGTGATTAGTGCTAATATGAAAGAGTATGATAACTTCTGACACTCAAGGCTTGGAAATTCCTCTGGAGTCACTTTATACTAATATCTATATTTTTTCAGGTGATACCACTTCATCTTCCCCCAGGTGACACATCGACTGAAAGAACATTAAAGATTGATGGGACTTCTGAGCAAATTGAGTCTGCAAAACAGTTGGTTAATCAAGTCATCAGTGGTGAGGTATGTTAAGAATGCTCTCTAGTTGATACATTTGGCTTAGCATGTTATGCCTGCCTGTGAAGTACAATTTAGTGTTTAAATTTTGGATTTTCTACTCGGTTTTGTTTTATTTATGTTGCTGATATAATAACCTTTTAGAATGTTTATTTGATTACATTGGTCACTTTATGTGATTGTAAAGATGATATTGTGCACTTGTAATTGCCTCTTGGGTCTTTGTTATTTTTGTATGTTATTAAAATATAATTTAGAACTAGAAGTTTGTTATTTGGTATGATATTAAAATAAAATATAAAACTAGAACTGATGGATTCATTAACATGTTAGATGATTTTTGGATTGTATTCAATAATTGTTTCTGTGCCATTCCTGGGAGAAAATAATTTGGTAATTTATGTAATGATTTCACGCTAGCTGGCATAAATGATGTTTATTCCGTCCATGTTTACTAATTCATTGATCTTATTACTGATATTACTTCATATCGTTATCATTATTAATCAACTTATATATTCTGAATTCATTGGTCTCCTGACTACATCGGCCTTTTGGCTGTAAGTATATGTATAAATAAGTAGTGTTTCTTCAGACGCCAATGTATATCCAACAAGTGATCTTTTGATATGATAATTGATACATCAATATTGATGGACGTCTGTTACTTGTTGTATTGTTCCTGGAAGAAAATTGGTGCATAGTTTTGTTTCAAGACTAGTATAAAGAATGCAAAATGGTGGAAGACAAATTGTGTTTGTTTATCAGTTGTTACACACTCCAATGCACATTCACTCCAATCCGTCTCTCAAGTCCGAATGAGTTCAACTTCCGTTTGGGACTTCCCAACCTTAAAACACGCTAAATTGCCAATTGATGTTATGATGTTTTTGCTTGTAATCTCCAATTCTCCTCAGCGTAGTTGCATTTGCTCACCAAAAACAAACATGATTAGGGAGACAGGCCACTGTAGTTGCCATGATATTTATCAGCTATATTATGGTGTTAACAAATGTATGTTATGTTCATGGATTGGGATCTTGATTTAGTATTAGCATATGCACAGATCAGTATCTTTAGATTAGTCTTGGCTTAGGTCAGTGGTAAAAAACTGTGTTTGTGTGTATTTGTTATCTACTATATTATTAGATAATATATCATACCAATATTCTTTTTATACTTCCACAAAGTGAGGACCTCAATGGGATTATTTACGAATTGGATTGTTTTTTTCTCCCCAAGATGCCAAGATCTTGCAAAGACCGTTTTAACGGTGGTAAATTTTTCCTCTTAGCCCAGTTCATTGTTGGGTTGGTCTTTCAAAGCTTTTGTGGGCTAGGTTGCTGGGGCATGAAGGGTACTATTATTATGACATTTTTTGTCCAAGTGGATACTTATTGGGATTATAGCCTGTTCAACAATGGAATATTATTAACTGTGTATCCTATGACTGATCTTGTTATTGGGACTATTGTAGGATTATAGTGTCTATTGGACCATTGGTGACACCAACATGAATTCCTTTGTTGGTGTTCCCTCATGATGCCCTGGTATGGTTCTAAATCTCAGTTTTGATAATTGTTATCAAGGGCAGTAAGTCTCCTATTAATACTTTTTTACTTACAGTGTCATTACTAGACTATATTGAATTACTGTGTTGAAATCCTTTTCAACCATGCCAATTGTGTTTTTTAGTTAATTCGTAAAAGACTTCATATATTTGAAATAATATTTTATATACTTGTGTCTTATGCTGGACTTACATTTGGCATAATAACCTGAAGCTGCTATTGTGAAGAACAATAACTTTCCTATACTATTACTTCATCAATTTTAGTTATAATTGTTTAAACTAACAAGTTATGGCAAGACTTAATGATCCGTCCGTTGTTTCTGATGTGTGTAGTGGGTTGTTCATTTCTTGTGGCATTATTGCCTTTCTATAGCCCATGCCAATTTTTATCTGGCTTATCATTCAACTGTTTTTCTTATTCTTGTGTCCTTTTAACTGTAATGTTTTGAAGTTTGAGGTACACACATTAAATACATTTTCAGGTCCCTATTTTTAATTCCTGTTCTACTCAATTTAATTTAATTTTCTTTTATTTTATAATCCTTTGAGGTTGACCTGTTAGAATGAGTTGAGCAATGGTTAAAAGGAGGTACATGGGAGAACAGGGAAGTTGTCTTGACAGTCTGTATATTTATGGTTGCTCCTTCATCCTATACAGTAAAATATTTGTAGTCGTGATACTCTTGTTGAATTAATATGAATATGAATGATATATTACTTGGTGTGATAATTGGGATAAGATCATACATATTTTGTGATACTATATGATGGATTGCCTTTTTAAAGCAATTCAAATTGTATGCCTGTCTGCTTTGGTCTGTGCTTCCTTTTGTACCCATTCAATTCGAATAGGGAAAAGGTGTGCTGCTGGAGTAACTCAGTTTTATCACGAACCAGTACGGTATGTAGGTATATATATCCCTTTCTAATCTTGTATGCAATCTGTTTATGCAACTCTTATACCTTTATCTTGTGTTCTTTATGTTTATTCTTATTTGCGTTAGTTTAACCTGTGTATGTGTGTGCATATGTTGATTTCTGTACTTGTAATGTGGAAACTTCGGTGAATTCACTTTTCATATTTGGTTTCAATTTGTATCCACAGAATCGTCTTAGAAATCCTGCAATGTCTGGTGGTTATCCTCAGCAAGGTTACCAATCTCGACCACCCTCTAATTGGGCTCCCCCTGCTCCAATGCAGCAGCCTGGTTATGGCTATATGCAACCTGGAGCATATTCTGGTCCATCCCCTCAGTATAATATGCCTCAACCACCATATGCAGGCTATCCTCCCCAACAACCAGGTGGATATTCCACCAGCTGGGACCAGTCTTCTGCACCACCTCACCAACAGTCTACTCATGCTGGCGGATATGATTACTATAGTCAACAGCCCCAGCAACCGCAAAATCCTGGAGGGCCTGCACCTCCAGCTGATAGCTCTGCGTACAGTTACAGTCAACCACCTTCTTCTGGTTATAGCCAACCGGGACAGGGTTATGCCCAGGACAGCTATAATGCATACAATGCACAATCTCAATCAGGGTATGGACAGCCACCAACATATGATCAGCAGCAAGGCTATGGCTCGGCTACTACTGGTTATGGTAGTGGGAATAACTCTGCACCAGATGGCCACACTGCGAGCTATGCATCGCAGGGAGATTCAACCCAAGCTCCATCTACCCAACCGACCACCATTGCACAGCAAGGTTATCCTACCAGCCAACAGCCCAGCTCAAACACTGCCAACTACCCACCTCAGGGAACTCCTCAGTCAGGTTATGGGGTTCCCCCTACATCCCAAGCTGCTTATGGAAGTCAACCACAGCCAGGTTATGGACCTGGTTATGGAGCCCCTCAATCTCAAAAGCCAAGTGGCAATCCTCCTGTTTATGGACAGTCCCAGTCACCAAGCGGCTATGGTCAGTCAGGATATTCGGCGCAGCCTCCACCTTCCGGTTATTCTCAACCCCAACCAGAATCTGGTGCTCAGAGAGCACCAACATCGGTTTATGGTGCAGGGCAACCAGGGTATGGTTCTCAAACATATGGTGCACCTCAGGGTGGCCAGCCTGGTTATGGTCAGGCACCACCTCCATACAGCAACAGTTCTTATGGTGCTGGTTATACTCAGGCTCCAGCATATACTGGCGATGGTAATGCCGGTGGGAACACTCAGCCTCAGACTGCCGTTGCTAAAGCATCGCCTCAGAGTTGATATTTTTGTCCCCCCTGCTTTTCCCTTCGACTATCTTTTTTTTTTTTTTTTTTTTTTTTTTTTTTTCTTTCCTTTTTTTTTTTTTTTTTTTTTTTTTGTGTTTTACCGGTCCTTATTTTGCTAGTGATACTATGTAGCATTACATTGTTTAGATGGAAGAATTGGTGTATTGATATTTTCTACATTTTGAGTATTTTGTATGGTTGAATAGGAGCTCATTTTTATGGCGTTTTAAAAAGCTTATCTGAAGTTATGAAAATAACTTTCGATCTTTATGAACTTTAGTTTATTTTAGCTACTTTCAATTGTCAATTTTATGTTTCAAGGTTTCGTTTGGAAGAGATATTTATGACGGTTTATCTTATCAATTGAGTAATATTTGTATGTGTTTGGAGTAAAATTTAGAATAAATTATGCCCATAAATAATGTTTTTAATAATTTGTGAAAACAAGATATATTTTAGACGAAGTAGCTGATAATGAGTATTAAACAGTTAGAGCTGCTTCTGTAGAAATACATACAGAAGAAGAAAGTATAATAAAATTTAAAGATCTTGTTGAAATTGTTTGATTTGTAAAAGGGTTTGACAGATAAAGCTTTTATAATAATAAAAGTTAATACGATTATTTTACACAGCATGTTTTATTTTCATCTATTGATGGATTTTTCATAAGAATGGAATAATTGACAATGCTTGTTTGGTTTGGAGTATTGGATGGATGTGAAAATGAAAATTATTTAGGACAATTTTAACTCAAATATAATATTGATATAACATAAAAAATAAAAAATGCTATAAATTATATTCTAAAAAGAGGTCAAGCCTAATAAAATTTTCCGAGAACTAGCAACTTCGCTTAGAAATGCTTGGACTTGACATTTTTTCGAAATAGATCAAGTCAATCTATAAATATTTTATTTGTAGGGTTTAGGGTTTACTGCATTTTATTAATAAAATATTATATATAAATAAAATAATAATATATATTAATGTTAAATGGTGTCAAAGATGAATAGTAGTGTGAAAATATCACTACCTATTATATATAAATAAAATAATAATATATATTAGTGTTAAAGATGAATAGTGATGTCAAAATATCACCATTCAAATATAAAAGAAAAAAACTAATTTAACACTATTGTTCATATTATACTTTCATTTGACAATACATTTTATTAATACAATATTATATATAAATAAAATAATAATATATATTAGTGTTAAATGGTGTTAAAGATGAATAGTGATGTAAAAATATCACCACCTTATTAGTGAGTAAATATAAAAATGGAAAAATTTTTCTCATTAGCCAAGGTTATTTGGAATTGTGGATCATAATTTCTGATAATTTCGTTAGCAAAAAATATTTTAATATAAAGTGAAAGTTGCATATCTATCAAAAAAATAAAATAAAAATAAAAAATATAATAAAGAGAAAGAATAATAAGAATGCCAATATTTAAATGATATATGTTAGTTGTCAATATACTAATACATTTTAATTTAAGATGATAAACTTATTACAACTAATTTAAATAAAGTTTCTTTAATCCATAAGCAAGATAGTTATTTTTTTTTCTTATAGGTTTTTTTTTAAATTTAAAAATTCATAAAAACTCACCCATTAATAATTTTTTAAATTAACTGAATAAAGTTTACAACAAATCTCGCAAATAAAATCTTATTTAATAAAAAATATTTCATCATTGATAAAAAAATTTAGCTTAATTATTTTAGTAAATTATTTATACAAAGAAACAATGATAAAATTGAAATGAAGTCAGAACTGTATGGATGACGTAAAGGCGCCTTATTGGGTTGCACAAGCGAAGCGATGCAAAATATCTCCTTTTTTCTGCCCTGCCCCACCCATGGTAGGGATCACACTAGCCACCACTATATATTATAAATAACAGCACCACCCTCTCTCTTACACACCTAACGTCTCTAGGGTTTGTGCCAATGGCGGACGAAACCCACTATTCCTCTCCCAACGACTCTGCGCCCCTCAAACGCAAGTATGAAGACCAATCCTCCGATAGACCCACCGGTTTCTCCGCTGGTCCCGCCACCGGCATCGAGCTCGCCAAGCAGCGTGCTCAAGAAGTCGCCGCTCGCCTCCTCAGCGGTACTCCTCCTCCCCCGCTCGACGCCAAGCGTCCCAAACCCGATAACGGTGCTCCTACCTCCGGCTTCGATTCTTACGGTAACTAACTATCCCTCTCTGCTCCACTCTTCTTTTCGTTTAGGTTAGGGTTTTATACACTCTGATTTCCGTGAACGTAGATGCGAAGCCTCAGTACTCGTCCGTTCCTCCCGTCTCCTACAGTCACCAAGGAACGAGCAAGAAGATTGATATCCCTAACGGCAGGGTTGGTGTGATTATCGGCAAAGGTGGAGAGACCATTAAGTATCTCCAGTTGCAGTCTGGTGCCAAAATTCAAGTTACTCGCGATATGGACGCCGACCCTAATTCTTCTACTAGAACGGTTGAGCTTATGGGCACTCCCGAGGCAATTGCCTCTGCTGAGAAACTCATTAATGAAGTTCTTGCTGAGGTTAATCCCATTTTATACTTTTTATTCTTTTTTTTTTCTGTGATTCATGTATGGACTAGATTTCGTTTTTCATAGATTTTGATGTTACGATAATCTTACGAAGGAGAACTGTTTCCTGATGAATTGCTTAAATGTTTAACTATTGCAATATATATGGTGACAACCATTGTTGTACCAGGCTGAATCTGGAGGTTCTGGCATTGTTGCTCGAAGACTGACCGGACAAGCTGGGTCGGATGAATTTGTCATGAGAATTCCAAATAATAAGGTGTGAAAGGGAGATTTGCTTAAGTGTATGCTTTGTACAATGTCATGAGTAGTTCCCGTGTTCGGATTTGGGTTTTTTTTATCTCTCTGTTTGGGTTGACATGTTTATTCTGTGCAACTTCAGGTTGGCCTTATAATTGGGAAAGGAGGAGAAACTATAAAGAATATGCAAGCTTCTACTGGAGCACGAATTCAGGTTTTTACTTATAAGTGATATATAGAACACTGTTCTCTTATTGGTGTATTAGATGTCGGTGATAAATCATAGTGTAGCTTTGTTGTTAGTTTTTTTTTTTTTTACTGTAGCTTTGTGATTGCTGCTAATTTGAAAAGAGACCGTGATAACGGCCAGCTTTTATGACTTGGAAATGTCTATCTGGAGTTCCTTTTGGCTAATGTTCATATGTTTTTTCAGGTGATACCTCTGCATCTTCCTCCAGGTGACACATCAACTGAAAGAACATTAAAAATTGATGGGACACCTGAGCAAATTGAGTCTGCAAAGGAGTTGGTTAATCAAATCATCAGTGGCGAGGTATGTTAATGGTGCTTCTGTTTGCCACATTTGGCTTAGGCATATCTGCCTGGTAAGGCCAAGTCTAGTCTAGTGTTTAAAATTGTTGTTTTTCTACTGGGTTTTGTACTCTGTATGTTGCACAATCTATTTATCTTCTAGACTGTTTGATCAAACTAGGTTAGTTTACTTGCAAGCTTTATGTTATTGTTAGATGAATACGGTGTGCTTGTCATTGCCTGTTGGGTCTTTTTATTCTTTATGATATTAAAACATGAAACTAGATCTGGTTGACTCCTGTAACATGATTCATGATTATTGTATTCTCTTCGATTTGTTCCTTTGCAGGGAAGAAATAGTTTTTCTAAATCGTGTGATGGTTTTACTTTAGTTATGCATAAATGATATCTATTCTGTTCACATTATTTAATTCCTTGATCTTATTAATGATACAGCGTAACATTGTGACCATTATTAATTAACATTTTATATTATTGATGTTTTTGATCTGGACTGAGGCAGCTTAGCTGTATGGAAATTATTAGTAACTTGATGCATATATTGGATGCACTAATCTCTCTTCCGAAGCAGCTTAGATGATAGTGTATGGTTAAGGAAGTAGAGATTTTTTCAGAGCCTAATGTGCCTTTAACAAGTGGTCTTTATTATATGATACATTAATAATGATAGGACCTGTTACCTTTTGTATTGTTCTCAAAAGAAAATTAGTGCATAATTTCATATTGTGCAAGTGTTTCCAAGACTTGTGCAAAATAATGCACAAAGGTAGAAAACTAATGGCTGTTATGATGTTCTTGCTTGTAATCTCCAACTATCCTCAGTGTAGTTGCATCAGCTCGCCAAGTGGAAATATGATTACTGAGACCGTTTACTGTTATAGCCACCGTTTATTAGCTGTATTATGGCGTTAACAATTGTATGGTATCTTGTTCGATTAACAGTCTTGATATAGTAGCAAGATGCACCTTCCTTTATGTTTAGTCTAGGATTAGGTGATGGTTTCAGGGTCTGACTTGTCAACTGTGTCTTTATGTTTGTGTATGTGTAGTCTGCTCTATATAATTAGCTAATACGTCTTAGCCATTATCTCTTTTATACATCCACAAACCAAGGACGTTGGTAGCAATATTTGAGAATTGGACTTTCAGTTTTCTTGACCAAGGTACCATACCTTTACAAAGGCCGTATTTTAACTGTGGTCAAGTTTTGCACTTAGCCCAGTGCTTTGGTGAGGTGCGTCTTTCATTGTTTTTGTTGGTTTAGATTCCTGGTGCTGTGAAGGCTACTGTTATTATGAAATTTTGTTGGTCCAGATGGATAATCATTAAGATTATAGCCTTTCGACAGTGGAATATGCTTATTAATTGTGTAACCTATGACTGATATTGTTATTGGGACTGTTGTAGGGTTAGTGTCTATTGGACCATTGGTGACACCAACATGAATCCCTTTGTTGGTGTTCCCTCAGCATGCCCTGGTATGGTTCTAAATCTCGGTTTTGATATTTATTATCAAGGGCAGTAAGTCTCCTACTAATACTTTTTGACTATAGTGTCATTATTAGATTGAATGTTGAATTATGTTGAAATAGTGTTCAACTAGGTCACTTGTGCTTTTCAGTTCATTTCTCAAAAGAACCTTTATGTACTTGGAATAGTATTTAATCCTCGTATCTTATACTGGACTTACATTTGGCATAGGTAACCTGATATTTGCCCATCGTTCAGCACTTTAATTATTTTCCCTATACTATTATACCTGTCGACTTTTAAATAGTTTTTTGAACTAACCAGTTATGTTCAAGATTTCTATTGAGATTTGTCTGTTGTACATTTTGTTTCACTTCTACTCTGCCTCTCATCATTCAATTATTTTTCTTTTCTTTCTATTTCATGTCCCATTAAAATAATATTTAATTTTATTGCTTTTAATTGATGATCCTGAGGTTGAACTATTAGAATGGGTTGTACAAAGGATGAGCGATGTACATGGGAGCACAGAAAAGTTGTCTCAACAGTCTGTATATTTGAATTTAGAGTTGCGTATTCATTCATCTCAATACGGTTTGAAATATCTGTGGTCCAGTCACTATATGAATATGAATGATATATTGTATAGTGTAACAATTGGAGTAAGATCTTGCATATTGAGATACTATATGATGGATTGCCTTTCCAAGGCAATAAATATTGAATGCTTGTTTGCTTCTATGGTCTGTGCTTTCTTTTGTACCCATTCAATTCGAATAGGGAAAGGGTGGGCTTCTGCTGGAGTAACTCAGTTTTATCACGAACCAGTACGGTATGTAGGTATTCATATCCCTTTCTGATCATGTATGCAACCCGTTAATGCAAGATAAAATACCCTTATCTCGTGTTCATTACATTTTTTATTTTTGCATGTGTAAGTTTATCCTGTGTATGTGTGCATATGTTGCTTTCTATACTTGTCTGATGTCGAAATTTGGGTGAATTCACTCCCTCTATTTTTGGTTTCAATTTGTCTTCCACAGAATCGGCTTAGAAATCCTTCAATGTCTGGTGGATATCCTCAGCAAGGTTACCAATCTCGACCACCCTCTAACTGGGCCCCCCCTCCACCAATGCAGCAACCTGGTTATGGCTATGTGCAACCTGGAGCATATTCTGGTCCATCACCTCAGTATAACATGCCTCAGCCACCATATTCAGGCTACCCTCCCCAACAACCAGGTGGATATTCCACCAATTGGGACCAGTCTTCTGCACCATCCCACCAACAGTCTACTCATACAGGCGGCTATGATTACTATAGTCAACAGCCACAGCAGCCACAAAATCCTGGAGGTCCTGCACCTCCTGCTGATGGCTCTGCATACAATTATAGTCAACCACCTTCATCTGGTTATAGCCAACCGGGACAGGGTTATGCTCAGGACAGCTATAATGCATACAATGCACAATCTCAATCAGGGTATGGACAGCCACCAACATATGATCAGCAGCAAGGCTATGGCTCCGTTACTGGCTATGGTAGTGGGAGTAACCCAGCACAAGAGGGCCACACTGCGAGCTATACATCGCAGGGAGATTCAGCCCAAGCTCCATCTACCCAACCGAGTACCATTGCACAGCAAGGTTATCCTAACAGCCAACAGCCCAGTTCAAACACTGCCAGCTACCCACCTCAGGGAACTCCTCAGTCAGGTTATGGGGTTCCCCCTACTTCCCAAGCTGCTTATGGAAGTCAACCACTGCCAGGTTATGGACCTGGTTATGGAGCCCCTCAATCTCAAAAGCCAAGTGGCACTCCTCCTGTGTATGGACAGTCGCAGTCACCAAGTGGCTATGGTCAATCAGCATATCCGGCGCAGCCTCCACCTTCCGGTTATTCTCAACCCCAACCAGAATCTGGTGCTCAGAGAGCACCACCATCGGGTTATGGTGCAGGGCAACCAGGGTACGGCTCTCAAACATATGGTGCACCTCAGGGTGGCCAACCGGCATATGGCCAGGCACCGCCTCCATACAGCAACAGTTCTTATGGTGCTGGTTATACTCAGGCTCCAGCATATGCTGGCGATGGCAATGCCAGTGGGAATACTCAGCCTCCCCAAACAACCGCTGCCAAAACTTCGCCCCAGAATTGATATTTTTGCCCCCCTCTCACATCTATCTCGTGGACTGTTTTTCTTATCGTGTTTTATAGTTGTTTATTCTACTACCGATACCCACCTATGTAGCATTGCATTGTTGAGATGCAAGGGTCGGTGTACTGAAATTTCCTACATGTTGAATATTTTTTATGGTTAAATCGGATCTCATGGTGATGGCATTTGAAAGACAACGGAGCTTTGTTTAAGTTACCAAACTAGCTATTGGTTTTCATTAAACTCAACTGACTTCCTCATCGATTTTATGGTATTAAATTTTGTTTGGGAGACTTATTTACATCTTATGAATTGATTAATAGTGTTTTTCTTTATGAATAATTGTCATTACAAAATGAAGACTGGTATTTTTTTGTTACCGTAATTTGGTTGTGGGTAGACCAAATACTATTCTAAATAAACCTATTGAATGTAGTTATTGTAAGGTAAAAAAAAGCACGGTGGTTATTAAAATGTAGTCTACGATGGAATGTGTGAAAGTTGTTCACCATTTTCTTTCCTTCATTTTAAAACCCTTTTCATTTATTCACACGAAGCATTGGTCAAGAATTAAACAGTTTATGGCCACAAAAAAATGTAGAGAAGTTTCAAGTTAGTACACAAAAATCTACAACTTTTTTGGGGTTTAATCGGGTGAATAATTCTTGGCTCTTGGATCTTAAAAACATGAATACTAAGAATGAACGAAAGAATAACTTATACAATATTTAACCGGGTCAAGATCCACATTTTCAGAGGCGCTGAGGGGTGGATACATTGCTTTTGCTGATGTACTCCATGTCAATTTCTTCGAGATTCTCAATATGCTCACTCAGAAAACTGGGATACAAGAAGACAGGAGTACATTTATCACAACTTTCAACAGTACTGTAACGACTAACATACTTGCTTTTCAGAATTCAAACCAACAAGCGTCGAATACCAATGATCATGTAACTCACTGGGACAGAAAGACTCCTTCCACCTTTTTCACCTTTTTGTATAGGCTGAAGAAGAACTTTATCTGTGTATATGGTTTCAGACATTGTCCATGACAAACTTGATTCTGGAAACTCTTTCAACAAAAAGGTATGATATCAGAAAAATAAAAAGTACAGCATAGTAAGCAAGAATACAAGCCAATATTTAAATATGAAATCTCTAGTCAACTCAATATGTCAGAAAAGTAAGTTCAAAGGGTTCAAAAACAAAACAATCCTGATAAACGAAAGTGTGCTTGTGTGCTCATTACTAATTCCTCTAGAGTTCAACTGTTGTCACTGAAATAAAACTAAAAATAAAATAAACATCAGAAATATTCAAACTTAAAAATGTAGTATACATAATATCTTCTTAGCATGTTAATGACTATAGTTGCATATAAGAGTATTTTAAACTAAATATATATTATTTATCTGTAATATTAATTTCTAATAGCAGTAAACATAAAAATTCAGGAGTGGAATAAGTATGTAAAAATTGGGTAAAAGAGGAAAAGTGAAGAAAAATACAAGTTGAGAGAAAGGAACAAGTAATCCAGCTATTTAAAGTTGAGATTATGACAAGTAGATTCTATTTTTAGTAAAACATATATATAACATATTTTTTATTAATAAACAAATAAAATAAATAAAAAAATATTTAAAGATGTTTTAATCAAAATAAATAAAACATATACTTTAAAAGTATTTTAATTTGATTTTATTTTAATTAAAATAAAACTCATTCAATTCATTAAAAAAGGTGAGCATTAAAAATAAAATTTTTAATTTTTAATTGAATTTTAAAATTGTTTTAATAATTATATTATTTTTAGTTGGATAATGTTAAGAGTACTTTAATTTATTAAAAGAAATTTAATTTTTAATTGAATTTAAAATTTGTTTAGAATTTAATTATATAAATTTTAATTAAATAATATTATTGAAAATTTTTAATTTTATTAACTTTAATTAAAATTAAATACATTCACCAAAAAAATAAAATAAAAGGTTGAACACTGAAAAAAAAAAATAACAATCACAAATTTTTATTATTCCACATTTTTTAAATTTTATCCGACGCACGATCCTGCATGGAATCTGAGTTTAGGGTTTAACGAGGATAGTACGCAATCTTAAAATAAAATCTTGATCTTTCACTAGATTCTAATAATTATTTAAGAGGGTTAGTGGGAAGAAGAGTGTAATGGGATTAGTTAGGGTAAGAAGAAATCAGGAATCAAAGGAAGATGGAGGGAATTGAAGGAGATGGCAGTGGAAGGGGTGAGGGAAGCAGCACCAGATACAGTCTCAAACCCTCACGAGTTTTGAACGAAGATATTCTGATATGCGTGGACGTAGATCCTCAGTGCCTCGTCGAGATAAAAGGGGCCACCGGACCCAACGGCAGACCCCTCACCCGATTGGACTCCATCAAGCAAGCCATCATTCTCTTCGCCAATGCCAAACTCACCATCAACCCCCAACACCGTTTCGCCTTCGCCACTCTCTCCAACACCTTCTCCTGGGTAACCTATTTATTCCCCCCTTCTATTCAATCCATCATTTGCTTTTAGGGTTTTTAATTTTAATTTTAATTCTAATTACAGGTCCGGAGAGACCTCACCTCTGAAATCGACTCAACAATTGCCGCAATGTGGGGCATTTCAGCTTCTTCTTCCGCCGGCCCACCCGATCTCACTGTTTTGTTCCGACTGGCCGCTCATGAAGCCAAGGAATCCCGTGCGCAGGGTCGCATCTTAAGAGTTGTAAGTGTTTTCATGGCTACCGTTAACATCACACAATTGCATTTATGATTGTGAATCCTAATATGCAATCTGCTACGTGCTTGCTACTCCATTGTAGATTCTGTTCTACTGCAGATCGTCAGAGCGGCCTCAGCATCAGTGGCCGGTGAACCAGAAGGTCTTCACTTTGGATGTGA
>Ga0209700_107290_pt1 | contig 15863 bp, 3 predicted proteins | sample SiratroredBW_FD_187528 | JGI IMG/M metagenome (GOLD analysis project Ga0209700, IMG submission 187528) | Root nodule microbial communities of legume samples collected from California, USA - Siratro red BW (SPAdes) (version 2) | ecosystem: Host-associated > Plants > Roots > Nodule | place: USA...
ATTTAAAATAAAAAAAAAAAAAAACCCTTATCATTTAGGAACCTTGTATAAATTCACGATTTTTTAATGAGTACAGTACCTCAAGAAGTGAGACTTTATTAGAGTATTTAGTACACAATAATTAAGGAGTAAGAGAATATGAAATTTTTTGTTGTGCATGCAACAGTGAATGGAGAGTTTAGCTCATACAAATGTTGAATTTTTTCTACGACCTTAAGCTTTCTATCATTTTCCAAATATAATGCATCTTAGAAGTATAGTTGAGAATCCATTTATAAGCTAAAATTGTTTTGTAATATTTGATATTTTCTTTTAAACCAAAATTTCATCCTAAAAAATTTAAAGGGATTATTGTTAGTAAAGAATGTTATCTTATTTGGTTGATGTTTTGTTATGATAATGAGATTGATCATTGAAAACTTAAAACATTTTACATACAATATTATTATGTAATATTTATAAAAATAAAATTATAAGTAAAATATACTTCAATCTATGTTAAAAGGTGTTATTTTTGGCCAGGTTATTAGTAATGCCCGTTCAAATAATAACTTTCATTCAATATATGATATAGTAGTTACATTCTAAAGAATCAGCTTGACTAATACACTAAAATGACAAACAAGTGATGCAAATTAATGTCATACTTAAGCATACAATAAATATTGATTGAATTAAAAGATGTCTAACTTAGGGTAGACAATTGTAATGACCTTGGTACAATTGTTGTTCTAAATAGGACTTTAAAGAATCATATACCTAAGTTCTTTCAAATTTTTCTTCACCTACATCAAGTACCATATCCAATAAATGATCATTCATCCATTCTTCATAATTTTTTGTAGTTCTTGACATAGTAGAATTATCTAATATTTCTCCATCCAAGTCGATATTGTACAACTCTTCACTATATCAAAAAAAAACAAATAATCATGTGTTTCTCCCAAATGTTGATGTATTTGATTTAGATAATGAACAAAGGCTAATAATTTCTCTCGTTGTTAGGTTTTTCGTTTAAGCAAGCAAAAGAACTCATCAACTTTCTTTTCATACTCTTCACTTATGTGACGTGCATTCATCTTACTTCTCTTCATTACTAGGTATGTTACAAAATTCATCATCATCAACCACACAATATAAAATTATCATTTTTCTAATTGAAGTTTAGGCTCTTTCCATTCGCAAAAATATTTTTCACAATTTTGTAATGCGTACAAAAGACATCTATTATCATAATTTTGATAAAATTTCAGCAATATTTCACATTAGTTTATGAAGTACACAAATTAAAAGTAGTGACAAATCACCACATAATAAACGTGGAGAATAGTACAAAATGGTTCGAACAAAAATTTAATCAAATTTAAACATAGACTTACAATATGTACATATTAACAAATTACGAAAAAGTATTTTTTTTTCAAATTATCCAACTAAACAATTCAAGATTTAATACAGGTAATTAATGTTTAACCATTTGCACTAAATCTCAAATGGAAACTAAGTTTCACCCACATAAAACGAATAATACTTAATATAAATAAAATTAATGCAACAAAAAATATACAATATCATCCAAACATATTACAATACAACTTACTTACTTTTGTGATCAATCTAAATTTTTCTAAAATATATCATATAAACTAACTATAATTTATTCTCTGAAATTATAAACAAACTAGTAAATTAATAATTAAGTCACACCTAGGGACTAAAATAATTAGTTATTCCCTATCATTTTTTCCATTCCTAAGTTTCAAATTTCAATTTTAAACATCTAATAAATATTTATTCACTCTAATAAATTAATTTTATCAATTAATTTCAATATTCATAATTTCAAATTTATAATTCTTAATAACATAATATGATTTCAATATCATGGCTAAGCAATAACAATCTAATGGAAATATACATGCATTGTCATGATTGAAATCTCAAAAACTAATATTGTCATGATTGAAATCTCAAAAACTACTATGGTATCAATTTCAAAGAAGAAAGGAAGATTTATATAATTAACCTCAACAAAAAAACTTTAACCAAATCCAATCAGATTGAAATTTCTTGCGATGGTATCGAGGGTTAAGAAAGGTTGGATAAGGATATGATAACTATGAAATATGATAACATGGAAGAAGGTTTTTTTATTGAATGTGTATCTCTTTGTTTACAATAACTCACTTAATATAACATTCTAAGAAACTAAATATGGAAATTATTCTAAATAAATACATTTGATATTATCTGATATTCTACTAATATTCTCTGATATTTCCTTGATTATCTTTGATATTCTACGGATTTGTTTCTTTGATACTCCCTTGATTATTTCTATGATATTTTTACCGATATTCTATGATATTCTATTGATTTAATTTGTTTCCATAATAATAATATTCTAACAATATTTACTACACCAAAACAATCACAAAGACCGAAGAAAAATAAAGATTGGATCACCAATAGAGATAGAAACAAGATCATCACAACTGTTATTGGAGAAAAATTGCAACAAAATATCGTAAAAGAGTTAGAAAGAAGTTTATGCCAAGATTTTTAAAGAGTTGTAGGATCCGACGTAAATTTCAAAATTTACAACAAATACTTAGATCATCTTATGTAAATTTTGAATTTTATATCAAACCATATGAGTTGCCGCCACATTTTTTTACATCATAATTAAGTAGAATTTACAATAAACACATAAAACTTTATAAAAAAGTGTTTGATTATAACAAACAAATTTGTATACCAAAAACTAGACCATTCACTATAAATTACTAATCATAAACTATATTTGACTTTTATCAATTATTAATTATAAACTATATTTGAATTTTCCATTACCATAAGCTGTTTCTTTTTAATATTTAACAATTATATTGTATAAAAAAATTCTTTATATAATCATTTATATAACATATTATTAATATGCTTTTTATATTTCTCTCTTACACACCATTTATTACATGACATAGTGACAAAGAGAGATATACACAAAAATTAGTTTTATGTAATTTTTTTACAGCAAATTAAAATACAGTTTTTTGAAATTTTCTCAAATTATATTTATACTTATTGTTTTTTCACCTTAAAGTGTATTCGTAATAAGAGATATAAGTATAATATTTTTAAAACGTACAAGGGCAATGGAAGAAGAAATCAATAATGTAGTATTCTTAAAATAAATGATATTTATATAGAATTTATATAAAAATAAATAAAGTCTAATCCTAAAAAACTTCAATCTCAATACAATTCACTCAAGTTGTTATGTATAGTATAAATAAAGTAGAATTTTTGGCAACAATAACTAAAGTTGGGTTTATGGAAAAGCATTTGGCTATGGCTTAAAAGTCAATGATTGTGGACTCTGATGGATTATTGGATGCTTCAAAGGTTTAGGAATGAGTCCAAAGTGAGGTGGGTGGAAGTTTTTGTGGAGGAGAAACATGCACATTTTATTCTTCTTTTTCAAATCTCAAAGTTCTAAGTATTGCATGATATGACACTATTAACCCTTTTATACTATTATGTGGACCAAATGGTTTATTCTTTTAATACACTTTTTTATTATTTTCTTAATGTTAGAAAAGTGTGTAAATTTTTTAATTGTAAAAGTTTTACTTACATCTTCCTGAATCTTTCTATTTAGTAATGTTTCTTATAAAAATTGTCATTCCAAATTTATCATTAGTAACATAAGAAGAATAAATAAAAAGAAATTTTGAATCTTAACAACTACTTATTTGATTATAGTTAAAAAAATTACTTCTTATTTCATTATTTTTATTAAAATTGCTTTTATTTGAATATATATATATATATAACTATTTTTTTATAAAATTATTTAAATAATGTCCTTTTATACTTCATTAAAATTATTGTTGACAAATTAAACATATTTTTAGATATCAGAAAGATCCATCTTGAGGAGATTGATCATATAATAATGATTGGTCTTTGGAAGATTAGTTTAAGGAGTATTTTGTCGTGTAATGAATAATGAAAAATCAGACTTAAGAAGATCAATTTTAAAGAGATAATCATATTGTGATAATCGAACTTAAGAAAATCATTTTTTAAGAAAATCAATCTTAATAAAATTGATCTTAAAAAGATAAGTTTTAAAGAGATCCAACTTAAGAAATCGTTCTTAAAAAAATCATCTTTGAAAAGACCGATAATTATATTCGGAAAAATCATAATAAAAATAGTTAAATTTTATAAAACACATGTAAACCTACAAGTATAAAAGGTATTGAAAGGGTTGAACCATAATTTAATTTTTTATACAAAAATTAAAACACTCATTTTGTAATACTTAAAAAAAATATTAAAAGAATTGGTTTAGATTGAGTTACATGATTTTCTTAACCAAAATTATTCTATAGTTTCTATTTGAAACTCGTATATTAAATGAACTTACTTTATAATGAAGATACTTACTTTCCATCATGACTTTGTACTAAAGTTTAAATTTTCAATTTCAAACTTTAATTAACGAACTTAAATGTGAAATTAGCTTTATATCAGTTAGAAATTTTTGTGCCGACAGTGCGAGTTCAACAATCATTTTGAATCTTCAATTGTTTCTTTTCTTCAATATTAATTTTGGCCTTTTCTTAATTCTTTATTTACAATTTTAGCTTTTCATTTTGCTTCATATTTTATTTCACCGTTTTAAAAAAATTTGCAATTTTGGTTAATTTCTTAATTTTACACAAAGAAGTGACACAAATACAACATTTCAAATAACAATTTATGCCACATTATTTTTTATTTCTCCATCATTATCACATATAATGGATTATGAGGAGGATAGAAACATACACACAGAAAGTCCTTGTAAGAATTGTTTTACAAATAACATTTATCTTTAATGTTTTTTTTAGTTTAGTTCAAATGATCTATATATTTAACACATTCGATATTATTAAAAAATAATTTAATTAATTAAATTTAAGATTAAAAGATATTTAACATATGCAAAATTAAAAATTGAACTATAATTACTAGTTTAATGGAAAATGAGGATTAAAATCATTCAAAAACAAACAAGTCAAAATTGTAAATTATGAGCTAAAGATGAATCAGAATTACAAAACTATGAGTATCTTTTATCTATAGTCTTAACTGAAGCATCTAAAATTATTTTTGGGTGGAACCTTTTTTTCCGATTTAATGAGGTAGTTGTAAATTTAAAACTCGAAAATGAATGTAACTAATGAATAGAAGAAAAAAGTTATAAATGTGATAAATTATCTTATGACAAATAAAGAGAAACATAAGAAAAATATAGAATGAAAATCAGATTAAGATTCAAGAGAGCATATATTTATGATATAATGATGCTTTTAATAACAATTACGTATATGGTTCTACGAGATCAACCCTTATCAGCTTTATTATTCTTCATTTCCATATTGTTGTTGCAATTTAAATTTCCCATTATTTATTTTTTGGAGATTGATTTTAATTTAATTATTAAATTTAAGTCTAATACTTAACAAAAATGTTATTATGACCTATAAATGTAGCACACTAGTATTTAAAAAAATATTAGACGTGAAATCAATAAATAAATCAAAATTATATAATCTATGACATGTCTTCATTTTGAACATATAAATTGTTTTCATATTTTACTTTTTAATATATAAACATTTTTCATATATCTTTCTATAACAATCATAACAAAAAAAAAAAAAAAAAAAAAAAAAACAAGATAGCTCCTATGTTTTTAGAAGATTAATATAACTTCAATTTTGAATGAGTTTATTAACTATATGCAATATAAAAACAAATACATGATCAAATAATCAGAAACCATTGATGAATTATTCTTTTTTTTTGCATAAAGATGTGTGAAATTATTTTAAAATCTGAGTACATAAATAATCTATTTCTAGAAAGACCAAAAACATCTTTTTACTATGTAGAAGAGTTGTGAAGTTAAAAGGACTTGCAAAGTATGTGTCACATGTATCCAATTATTTCTTGTCAAACAAACAGTTCCTTACCAAAGTAAAGTTGACCCTAACAAAAAAAAAAAATGGAAATAATGCAATTCATGGTCTAACTATCCACATTATTGAATTGAACTCAAACACTATACAATAAAATTTGGATAAAGATGTTGAACATTGAAAGCAACACTCATAGTAATTACTACTCTTGAGAAAAAGAGAAAATTCCCATGTTGAGAGCTACTATTGATCACTCTATGATTGTGACAAAAATGCAACTAGTTTTGGACACATTAGTTCCAATTTCCAAACTTATAATGCACTCCACTTGTAAACGTGGATTCTTAACTCATTTTGATGCAAAAGTCTTGAGAAGTGGCTTTCAAATAGTTCCAACCATGGAAGTTTTGTTTGGATGATGTGGAAGCTGTGTTGACAAGATTTTCGACCAACAACAAGATTATTGGGTGTGGCCTTTCATCTAAAACGTGGATCTTACGGCTTTGTTTGTAGGGAAAGAAAAGGAAAAAAGGAGAAAAGAAAAGTCCTTTTGAATATATATAGGTAGTTTTGCTTTTTGAGAAAATAAAGGATTTGGAATTGTGCTTTTGGGGTTGCTAAAATCTTGCTTTCAACTAGTGTGATTTCATGCTTTTTAGTTTCTATTCATGCAATGACTTCAAGAATTTTAGTGAATTTGGAGATTCTTATATTATTTAATGGATTAAAATCTTTTAATGTATATTTTTATCAATAGATCATGTCATACTATGTTGTTTGATGTGACCAAGAATTGAAGAAATGTTTATATTATTGAAACTTGACCATACCCTTATTCCACGATTCATTACAAACCATTAAGTAAAATGAATGTTGTTCTTTTGTTTTTTTGTTGAACTTTTCTTAATATAATTTTTTACAAAAAATAATAATATAGTATTACAAGTTGTCTTGAAGTATGTAAAAATATATTTGTTTTGCCTTTGTTTGTTAAATCAATTTCAATTTTCTTTAAGCTTCGAATGTTTTCAATGATCCCTTCATTTAGCTCAATGCAGGTAGTCGGGTGCTTAGCATTTTTTTTTTTTTCAAAATTAGTTATTTAATAATAAATGTAAATTTTTTTTAGATTAATGATATATAAGAAATAAGTTTTTTCATAAAATATATTACCAAATCTCAATAGACATGATTATTTTTTCACCTATCATTTTATTTCTTATTTATTATTATTATTATTATTATTATTCTTATCTCCATAATATAAAAATTGTTTAATATGTTCTTTTATAATACTTCATAATTTTAAATTACATAACTCATAATATACTTCTGAATTTTTGACATACGAATTTAGATTATATGTTTTGAAATACCAAATAATAAAATATGAAATATAATTTCTAAATATGGTTTTCGAATATTTTAAATTGTGTTATTTATAAATATTTTAGATTGAATAACTTAAAATCTGAAAAATGTATACTTTTGAATTCTCAAATTGGTAATATGATTTTAAAAAAATCGTTCTGAAATACTAATTTCTAAACTATGGTAAAATAATAAATACAAACTTATAAAATAACAAATCTAGAATATACTTTTTTTTTATGGATACAAAAGTATTTTAGTACTTACATTTAATCATTGGGATGAAAGTGGGAAAAAAATAGAACAAATGAAAGAAAAAAATGTTCTAACACTTTCTTGATAAACAGAGGCTACTTTGGACCGGCCCATTTGTCTCCAACCCTTATCGTGGGGTGGTTTCTTTCTGCACCCCTACATTTCCCTATAAGGTATTTTCGGATCTAGACATTTTAGAACCTACAATTTGAATGTATTATTATATTTTGAATTATAGATTTTAGAATCTACACTCTAAATCTATAAATATATCATAAAATGTGGACTTAAAAATATATTGTTTTGGAGATAATTTTATCAATCTACCTCTCGTGCCGGTGCAGATGAAATTCATGGGGTGTAGAATGTAAAATTCCATTTGAAAAACTCCTTTTTGACTTCGTTATTGGACCCTTTGGCCTTCTTACAGAAAGAAAACTTTTGGATCAGAATAAAAACTCTTGAAATTTTTTTATAGACCTTTTCCTTTTTGAACTTCATAATTTCTTATCACACCGAAGATAATAAAAACAACTTTCTAAAATTCTTACATTTTCTAATTTTTTTTTTAGAAAACAAATAAAAAACTGTTTCAAAAAACTAGAAAGTAACTAGAAAAAGAAAATTTTATTTTATAAAATAAGAAAATTTTTTCTGATGTCATTTACGAAATTCTCTGTTTTTTAATATTTTCTTTTTGAAATGATTTTCATTGATTGAAATAACAACTTTTACATACCTTTTTTAAGAACTTTTTACTCTTATTGAACCGTGCTAGTTACAATTTTCTTTTTCCACAAAATTAGGAGTTGAATTTCTAACTCAATTTTTGACTTAGGTCTTGTTGAATAATATTTAACTTACACATTTAAAAAGGTTTCATATTCAATTATCATGTTTATAGATACCAATCCCTTGATGAAAGAACTTGGAACAAATTATTTATTTGAATACAAAGATATTGACTTTAATATGAATTATTTTTTGTAATTTGAAATATTAGTTTTTTTCATAAATTTGGTTTCCTAAAAATGTAGTATCAAAACCATGTGCCCCACAGAGAATAAAATGAATTACTTAATTAATCTCATAAATATCATTTAATGTTATTCATAAATGTCTGTGTCACAAATACAGTAGAAAAGTAGAAAGAGACTCAAAGTTTAATTTATTAAAACCTCACAACAAAGCCAATATTTTAATTTAATGTGACATTAAATTTTGAAATATATTTCCGATGTTATACGAAAGGATAATTTTAATTATATATACGTTACATATAAATGTTATCTAAAGGATAATCTTAATTATATTTACGTTACATGTAACTGTTATATAAATGTTATCTTAATTACATATAAATGTTATCTAAAGGATAATCTTAATTATATTTACATGTAACTGTTATATAAATGTTATCTTAATTACATATAAATGTTATCTAAAGGATAATCTTAATTATATTTACGTTACATATGTAACTGTTATATAAATATTATCTTAATTATACATAATTGCAACTATAAATTAGTAGTAAGAGATAAACTCTTAGTTATATATAGTTACATATAAACTTATCTTAATTATACATACATTGCAACTATAAATTAGTAGTAAGAGATAAACAATCTACATTACAATTGAAAAATACTGCTATTATATATTATATAATAAAATTTATTATTTTCCTTTAAATTTATTTTTAACTATCTTAATATCAAAAATGAAATAGTGAAATTAATTGATTATAAAATGTTAATAATCTCAATTGATTAATAATATCATAATATCTAAATTGAATAACTTAAAAAAGAGTATATTGTCCTAGACAAATATGTATTTAAGCATTGATAAAACAACTTAAACTCACTAATAATATATTTATCACAAATATTGTTATAACTCTTTCTTCAAGTACATGTTAACACCACTAACACTCTTTCTCCTCTTAAACTTATAATAATCTCTTAGATAATGACATTATAAACCTTATTTTTATATAGAAAGCAACTTTGAAAATGACCAATGATATCATCAAGGAGAAGTCAGAATCTATAAAACCATAGTGTGATATCATTGTTATAAAACTTTGTCTAACAAAGATTAAATTTAAGGAATAATATATTTGATATTTGAAAGACACTTAGATAAGTGCATGTTTCCACCAAAAACACATCTTTCGGTAAAAATTGAAAAAAAAAAGTATTTATAGGTATTTTCAAAATATTTTTTTTTTATATTTTGAGTCTAAAAATCACTTTTGAAAAGGACTAACAAAAATTAAAACATGCTAAAAGTAGTTAATCTTAGTAGAACTATATTCACTTTAATTAAATAAGAGTTTCAGTCTTACTAATAAAAAAAAAGTTGATACTACTATTCTAATTATCTAAAAATTAATGAAATAACTCTTTAATATTTGTTTTTACAAATACAAATGCTCCTAACCATTTTCTTTGGTGTTAGAAAATTGTTGAAACAACACCACTTGAGTAGGAATTAGGTTTGCTTTGAATTTAAATCTTACTAATGAAAAAAAAACATGATTAAACAAATTTACAAAATAAAATGTTTTTTTATAAAGATTAATCATTTAATAAAATCAACAAATTCCCCAATCCACTATAAATATTATATAAAAAGGTAAAATAGAGAAATTTCTCCTCTTGGTTTTTACGAATAGAGATGACCATTAATTATTTTCTTGTTTTCCTTGGAAAATTGTTGAAACAACACTATTTGGGTATCTTGAACATGTGACTGTGCTTAAGTTTTTATATTAGTTTTTGGGACTTGTACTCTTGACCAAACAAAAAACCTAAAAACACAGTGCAGGTGAGACAGAGACATATGAATGAGTAGACATGTTTTGTTTGGCCATTACCTAATGGTTCTCCTATGTTTCATCATGCTTACTTGAATAATAGAGATCCAATAATAATGATGCCATAAATACATTAATTTAACACTCAACACCATAGTTTATGCCACAAATTGCTAAGCTAGATAATGATTGAATAGAAAAAAATTAGCATGATTAATGATTTATGTGAAAATCTCTCTCTCTCTCTCTCTATATATATATACATATATATTTATTTATATATTAGTGTGGTATTTTTATTTTATATTTTAATTTAAATAATATTTTTAAAATTTAAAGAAAACATCAACTGTTAATTTGTTATCTATATTTCAGCTATTTTTTAATTAGTTTATATGTATTTATTGTAATGTAGAAATGGAAAAAGGAAAATATAAAATTTTATAAATATTCTATTAAAGTTAAGAAATTTTATTATATATATATATATATATACATGTTTACACTATGTTCCTGTTCGTGAACTTGTTTGAACATAACTTTTTTTATAGATATTCTTAATGAGATCCCTTTGTTACTTACCCTTATTAGAATTACAACTATTAATATAAATTAAATTATACCTTTGATTTTCATAATTTTTTTATTTATGATTTATTTTATGATTCAGTCTTCAAATTTTCTAAAAAATATGTAATTATATATATATATATATATATATATATATTATAATAGTTTTGATATATTAATTTATGACATAGTTAAGAAACAATTTAATTAATTAAATTATAAAAAATAAAGGAATAAAAAATTAATGTAATTGATTGAATAAAAATTATGAAATTTATAAAAGTTTAAAACTAAAATCACAAAACAAAAAATAAAAAATCAAAAATCACAAATCAGTATTGTAAATGACATTGTTTTAATCCTTTATTTTTTTTTTCAAATATCTTCTATAAAAAACCATTCTGTTTGGATTTTTTCAAATTATTATAAACAGTATTTTAAAATCTTTATCAAAAATTTGTATTTAGTACTAAAGTTTGGTGGTTACTTTAATATTTTGTATTCAAGATTCTAAAGTAATATTAATTCAAGAATAAAATTTAATATAATGTCCTAAGTATTATTGTAATATCATTAATTGAATAATAGGATTGTCATAACAATTATTGATGAGGTTTTTCAATTAGATTTGAATTTTTCACTTAGTAATATCAAATTTAAAATCCAAATATGATTAAAAGCAATATCAATCCTTACTTATAACATTGAGTATTAATTTTATTTCAAAAAGTTTATAATTTTAATATTTGAAAATTTCAAATGAACTATTCTTAGTTTTCAATAAATATTAATATTTTTTTTTATTTCACCTAAAATATTTATTTAACTTTTTTTTAATTTTACAACATATATAATAATGTATACATTGAAACTAAAATTATTTTAGTCAAATTATTTATAATCAGTATAAAAAAATCTTAAACTACAATAGATGACAAAAAAAATGTAATTTTTCACCAATTTAAACTTTATATTTAAGACTCAAATTTAATATCACCATTATTTTAATCTTTGTATTTAAACTCAAATTAATATTACCATTAATTTAAATTTAAACTTTGTATTGAAAAATTATATTTAGTTCCATTAACTAAAGTAAAACATCTCTATGCCATATGGATGCTATTTTTCTTTTTTCAAAAGACATGAAAATTTAGGGATAAAACCAGAAGAAGCAGATAAATTCACCTACTTCAATTGAAATCTCTTAGTGGACCCCACGGCAGCATTTATTTATTTTCTCTCAATTGTTTTTCACAAACATTAAATCAAATTGTCTTTTTGTTTCTTTTTACAAAGTCCAATAAATTATAATAATTATTTTCAGAGTAAAGAATTTATAATTAAAATGAAAAAATTATAATAAAAAATATTAAAATTAAATCAAAACATTACTAGCATAATCAATTTCTAAAAAAAAAATGTAATCTATTTCATTTTAAAAAAAATACTCATAAACATAATTAATATTTTAAATTTCTCTAGAAGCATCATTATTTCTGTTTTATGAAAACAATAACTACTTCAGAAAAAAAATTACATGCAACTTCTTTATGTACATTTATTTGTGTAATCAATAAGTAATTAATTAGTCATTTATTTTACTATTAATTCAGGAAACAGTTTTATTAAAAATAGTGCTTAAATAAAGAGAATAATTAATTGTATTAATTAGCATTAGTTAATTTAATCAGTGTAATTAATATAATGAAGTGTTGTGAATGAGAAAGAGTAGAGTAGTAGTATAAAGGAGGAGAAGCAATGTGGCTGATAATTATTCCTATGGTTTTTCATTTTTCATGAATTTGTTTAAATCATGTCTCTGAAATAAGAGAGACCAGTCAGTAGTGAGATTGAATCGAGGTTCAAGTGTTGTGTTGTGGCACAGAAAACGAAGCAAACTCAGAAAAAACACACACAGTGAGAGAGAGAGTGTGTTGGGATGTGAAATTGGAGAGAAGTGAAAACCAATCAATCTATCTATGGTGGTTCCTTTGGTTGATCAGAGGAGCAATTCAATTTTGCTGAATCGGTGTCGTTTTGATTTCTCATTTGCTGCTGTGGTTCTTGACTTGGTCAGGTTCAAGTAAACGCTTCGTCTTCTTCGCACTGGAAACCCTAGGTTTGTCAATTCCCAACTCTAATTTCAATTCACTGGTTTTCTGTCTGCTTAATCTGTTGTTTACCTCTCTTGAATGCTGTTTTTTTTGTCCGATCATTGACTAACTGGGAATTCTGTTCTCTTTCTCTCGAGTTTGTGTCTGTTCCCTTTTTTGTGGTGGCGATGTTGTTTGTTCTTGGCTTTGTCAGTTAATTGTGTTGATCGAAATGCCTATGCCTGTGGGTTGTTTTCGGTTATTGAGTTTGTTGAATTTCGTGGTTTTGTTGCTACTGAAGGGCTGATTAATGTTGAAAATCTTTGAAAGATGTGTTTTTTGGTTTTGTTTTTTTTATGGGGATTGGATTTGTTTGGAGGTATATTAAGCACTTTCTTAAATTTTGGATTTTGCATCGGTTAACGTCACTGGGGTTGTGTATATTATCTTAGTTAATGCTGTCTGGGGTCTGAGATTTGGGAATGGTGGAATAGATTTTTGCGGGGAATGGAGTTCGAGTGTAGATAATAATGGTAGGTCTTGTTGAATTAAATAGTGACAAACAAAGAAAGAAGGTAGATTTTCTGTGGTTCTAAGTTTATTGTAGTAATTGGAGTGAGGAAGAGGGTATACTAATAGATCTGTCTAATTTTTATGGGATCTAAAACACTATGCTATTCAAAGCAGTAGTGCTATTGGCTAAGCATGCTGAAATGCTGTTTGGATAGGGAAGAAGTCTGCTGGCTGTATGCCCTGATATCGTTTGTTCCCTGTGGAAGGAAGATTTTGAGAGGGAGGTGGGGGATTTGTAGTTGAATTTTACATGCTGCTCGGAAATCCATTGCAGCACTAGAGGATATTCAAGAAAATGAATTCTGTATCTAGCTATAAAGTAGCAAAGAAAAAGAAATCATTAATGGTGGAAAGCTTTCCAACCATCAGCATATCTATTCGAGAAACCTGTTGAAAGGCTGTGCGATTTACTCCAAGCAGGAACCATTTATTGCCTAGTCTTGTTAAAACGCCTTACAATTTAGAGAATTTTACACCACCAACCAAAACAATTTCATAGATTTCATATCACAGAGCACATTTAGGCTTAGCTTCTCCTTTTGTCTACCACAGTCGTGAAAACCAATTGTCAAGTATTGGTCCAGGGACTTAGCATATGTCTGAAATACATAGAAGGCAAATCAAGGTATTCCATAGAGAAATAGTGGCTGAGCAGGGTTAAGTACAAATGTGGAATGGATCCTAAGCGGGCACCATAGCTTGCATGAGAGGAAAGAGCTGTATGTGGCCTAAAAACTTGCAACATGTAATTGAATTCTATTCCTACAACCAACCAAATAAAAGATGTGATGTTAGGTGGAACTTTGAATTTCTGGAAAGGATTATTGAAAACTGAAGTAGGTCTATTCAAACATGAGTCAGAAGTTGGAAAAATTATTTGCATGAAATCATGATTACTCCCTAGAAGAGTACACGGATAAATCCTTTTATATGGGTTAGAACTTAGAAGATAATACATGGAATCAAGGACGCCTAGAAGAAATTTCAATATAAAATTTCTCTTATCATTTTATTATAGAAGCATAATTTTCATGAAGTAAATGAATCTTGTGTGATATAATAAATTGTGTATAGGTTGTTCAAGGGAAAAAGACAATAGAGATGGGGTAAGCATATAACAAGAGCTGATCTTCTACCCAACAGTCATCCCAAAACTGGAATCTATTACCCACCTCAAGGAAAGCATAGTTTACAAGAAATATATTTGTATGGACGAAGTTTGTGTTTTGACCTTTGTGGAGCATAAAAGCAGCTTTAAAGTTGAAGTGGAAGCTAAGAGCTTTAATTTAAAATTAAAACTGCATGTAGAATCAGTTTCTTAAAAGCTCATTCTTTTAACTGTTTCTTCACTTTTAAAAACTTTATAGTTTTAAAATTATTTTTGCTCCAAATTCTCCCTTTGAGGAAAAGAGAAACCCAAATATGCTAGATCAAATATTTCCTAAGAAGGAGAAGCTTGTATTGCTGCGTATTTACCCATTTTTATCTAAGCCATACCTACTATATTTGTTGCTTTGATTGGCTTAGTTTTTTTTTATTATGTAACATACATGGAATTTCACTTCCTAATTATTGAGGATAAATGGTATTCCTAACTCAGAAAATTTTCTATATGAACACACACACCTCAATCTCCCCATGTTGTTGTCCTTAAATTCCTTGTTAATTTTCTTTCTGCTTTCGAATTTGTTAACATGTTTATTAATGAGTTTCTAGGAATGTGATCACCTAATTTCTGAAATGAACCATATCAAGCTCTTAATGACTAGCTTGGAGTTCCATGATTAGGGTGGTTTGAGCACATACAAAGAAGGCCATTGGAAGCATAGATATATTCTTCCATTTGCTGATTCTTAGGTGGATAGATTGAGAGTATAGGAATAATTTTGCATGGGAATGAAGTTTGTGCATTGGTAATAGCAGCCCTTGATTAGGTACATAATGACAAACATGTAAAGGTGGATTTTTTTGTAGCTGAGTTTATTGCAATAATCATGGCTTGTGGAGAGGAAAAGGGTATACTTACAAGTGTTATTAGATCTATCATAGTTAATTGGATCTAAAACACTTTGCTTTTCTAGGCTTGAGTGCTAACAGCAAAGCATTGCTGAAGTGTTGATTATATTGTGAAGAAGTGTGTGGCGTATACTGTATGCATTGATATTATTTGTTACAACACCCCCCCCCCCCCCCCCCCCC
>Ga0209700_107291_pt1 | contig 15860 bp, 11 predicted proteins | sample SiratroredBW_FD_187528 | JGI IMG/M metagenome (GOLD analysis project Ga0209700, IMG submission 187528) | Root nodule microbial communities of legume samples collected from California, USA - Siratro red BW (SPAdes) (version 2) | ecosystem: Host-associated > Plants > Roots > Nodule | place: USA...
AAAAAAAAAAAAAAAAAAAATATATATATATATATATATATATATATATATATATATATATATAACAATATTACATTATTTTGAATAGAAAACATATTTATAAAAAAAATCTAATTTTACAATTTATAGTACAATTATTTTAAATTATTTTAGTGATTCTTATTTTCATTCGAAATTTTATTCAACAATAACATTTGGAAGATGATGTAATCACTAAAAAATTTTAAATGAAAGAATCAATTAATGTTATCATTATTATATTACCATCTTTATTTATAATAAAGGGAAATGTTGATAATGTTAATAATAAATAAAGAAGATAATCAATTAAAACTAATCAAAATATTTATATACAAATATCAAATCTACTGTGAACTCATTACCGAATATTTATATATAAAAGTATATGGTTAAGAAGAAGAAAATGTAGAAAAAAAGTTAAGAATCTAACCTAGGTTTAAGAGTATGTTGAGTTTGAATCATCCACTTAAAGTGTGTATAATAAAGAGTTGAGACTCTTCAATCAAAGCAATAAATGACACGATTGCTGAAGAGCAATTGGAGAGGAAAAACATTAGAGATTTGTTATACAGTTGTTTTTTTAAAAAAGGATTTAGAAAAGAAAGTGTTGGCTTGAGCATAAAATGAAGGTTTAGGAATTAGCAGGAATTCCAAAGTAGTGGTCTACGTGTATTTGCCGGATTGTGCCAGCCCGCAATGATAAATAAATGATATTATAGTATTATTTTACTGAAAAGGAGAAAGAAAAAGGAAAACATTGGAAATTGTATTGTATTGACAGCAAAGTTGACATGTCAAAAGTTATAGATAAAGAAAGAGGGAGTGATGATGTTGGCGGAGTTGGAGGTCACGCCAGCCTCGCCAATGCTTTTGTATTTTGGGCTATAAAACCATTCCTAAGTTCCTGCTTCAGATTCTCAATTCCTCTCTTCCAACATGAACGGGAAAGCCTGCATCTCTAAGGAGCTCAATGCCAAACACGCCAAGGTTTCATCAATCCCATGTCATATGGGATGGAGTTTTGCTCTCTAAAATCTCTAATCTTTTACTTAAATTAGGTTTCCTTTACTTAATAAACATAGATTTACTCAAATCTGATGTTTTGCCCTCATGCAGATCTTGGAAGGACTTCTTAAGCTGCCGGAGAACAGGGAGTGTGCAGACTGCCGGAACAGGTATATTCATTTCTTAACTCACTATTTTATTTTATAAACATTGCTTTTCTTTCTTATATTCATCTGCAAGTTACCAAATTTATCTATTAAAAAAATATAAAAAAAATAGATCGGTAAATCTATCTATCAATTTATCCTACCATTTCAATTTATATAACGATCAATCTTTTAGCATTTCAATCTTATCAATCTTCATAATAAAGGACTTTCTTTCCAAGTTGCATTTATTTTCCCATTAAGGCCTTGGATCACTCCTACTTTTACATCCCTACCAATCTCCAAAAGACATATATTTAAATTTAAAATAATTAATTAATGACATCTAATTAATTACATGCGCATTAAGATTGATTAATAGTAAAGAAATGATAATTCAAGATCATCCAATAATTTTCCTGAATAGCAGGGATGGTAAATATCTCTATTTTATATTTTACATAATTAATTGTTCATGTTTCAATATCGATTATTCAATTAGCAACTAGAGATGAGTGTCTAAAGTAAATAAAATAAGTCATTGACGGAACTACGTTGAAATGAAAGTTTTTTCACCCTTATATATATATATATATATATAGAGAGAGAGAGAGAGAGAGGTGTAAAAATAGATTAATATTAAAAAGTTATTCATATTTTAAAATGACATAATATATTTTTTTCATTTTTATAAAATATCATTTCTTTATTTCATTATTAGGAAAATAATTAATGACATACTTACATCTTTCCACATAAATATAATATTTTTATAATTTTTACTATATAAATAATTATATTTTTTATTTTCAAATAAAATGTTTAATTGTTATTCATTTTAATAAAATTTGTTGTCATCTTTTGCTTAAGAAGTATAAATAATTATATACAAGACTTTTATTAATCTTATTTTAAAATTATATAATGTTATTATGAATAATTTAGGAAGTAAATAAGTTTAAGTGTAAAAACACAGTTTGATAGTTTATGAGCCCTTAGATAGTATATATCCAATGTTTTTTACATTGCACTATTTATTGAAAAATTTCATCCTGAAATATTAGTTGTTTTTAAATTTACCTTTCCATTTCTCAAATATTGTCAGGGCACCACGATGGGCTAGTGTTAACCTTGGGATTTTCATTTGCTTGCAATGTTCAGGAATTCACCGAAGCCTTGGAGTTCATATATCAAAGGTTTACATTTTTGTATCGAGTTCTTTTATGCTATATTTTTTTGGTAGAAATGGGAAAAGTAAATTAAATAAAAAAGAAATTAATGAGCGAAAATGGGTGACACTTTAAAAAAAAAAAAACATAAAAAAATATTAAAACATAACATAATTGATTTTCAAAATAATCCTAAATTCTATTTTGATCACAAGAGTTTACGTAACACATACACAAATTAATATAATAAACCTCAATTCTAAAACAATTGAAACTTCATAGTTACGTGAATATATAATAATTTAATAAAATATATTCGCATATTAAAACAAATTCCTCACATTTTCATATTAAAAAATAAAGATGATAAATATTATTATTCATAATAATAATAATAATATTATTATTATTATTATTATAAAAGATATAGGGATCTTCCATTTCATATTATATGTTTATATCAGAATACTCCTATTAAACATATCTCAATAATATTAAAACCCAATCTATCAAAAATATCATTAATAAAAATCAATATCAATTAGTTTTCTATCTATGTTAAGATGATTACTTGTATATAGTCTCTCTCTATATATATATAAAGACACGGGGATCTTTCTTTTCATACAATTCATATTATATGTTTATATCAGAATACTCTTATTAAACATATCTCAATAAAAATTAAAACGTAATCTATAAAAATATCATTAACAAAAATTAATATCATTTAGTTTTCTAAGTTAGAGTAGTTACTTGCATAGAATTTGAATGCAAAAATTATTTTTTAGTTTTTTACCAACTTAAATCTTAATTTATGCAGATAATTAATTTACTGAGTTCTTTTTTTCATCAGGCATCCATAAAAGACCACAATATCACACTAGGTATATACACATAAAATACATAATTAATATATATAATAAATTACATATTATATTCATTTATACATCTCAACAACATTATAAAGGTATTTATTTACTATTTGTAATATAAAATATATTATAGAATACAATTTATATTACACAAAAACATAAATTTATTATTTATACATAAATAATATAAGTAATATTGTTTAAGGAAATACTTTTTGCATAAATAAAAATCATTCAAAGAAAATGGGTCACTCTATACTTATCTCTCAGTTAAACAAGAAGTTTCTTGATACTCAAGTGAGAAAACTCTTAACAGCAAGTTCTACATTTTTTTTTTTGTCTAAGTCTATCTCTCAATTAAGCAAGAAGTTTCTTGATATTCAAGTGAGAAAACTCTTAACAGCAAGTTCTACATTTTTTTTTTCTGTCTAAGTGAGAATTCGTTGCTTAAGTGAGAATAAAACAAAAACAAGAATATGTAAAATTTGTAATACAAACTTATATTGTCTTATATCACTTTAAAATGTTTTTCTAATTTTTTTTGGTCATGAATCAAAAATAATTATGTACCTATCTTACACTTTATAACATCAACAATGTACTTCTAACTAAAAAAAAAAAAAAAATACTTTAAACTTCAATTAGTACTCCATAGTTTCTACTTTAAACCTCACATAAATTCAAAAATTTGTAACTTACTAGTCTAATGACAAACCAGTTACCTTTAATAATAATATATCTTGGTCACAAACTATAAGAGCTCAATCATGTATATAAATTCAGCTTCATAATAAAAAAATAAGTTTTCATTTCAATCAACTATTTGTCTACTAGGTTTTTCTAATATCAAGTTATACTAAAATTCCAAATTAATTAAAATAACTTCAATATATTAGCTTCCATTACCTTCATCCAAGAGTTTTAAAAGGAAAAAAAAAAAAAAAAAAAAAACAACGCGACTAAACAGAATTAGAAAAATCCTAGCCTATTCCTAAACGACTTAATTCACAAATAGAACACATTATTATATACCTAGTCTAACAAATATTGATACAATAATCTCATTTATCACATGCATATCTAACAAAGAGAAAACTTACTCTAAAATAAAATTTAATTTATTCAAATTGTCCTAAAGTTTTTTATCATCTATACTATAATTTCTGATTGGAGAAATACAAGAAATAAACATAATTTTAGAAAGAATTTGAAGAAAATATGAAAGAAATAAATTTTAAAAAATGATGAGAATTATAAAAGACTAAATAGTTTATTTTTATAATTTATATTAAAGGATACCTTAGAATTTTAATTTTTATTATTTTCAAAATCATTCCAAGTATACATTTTTTTATCGGCATTCCAAGTATACATGAAAACTACATCTTGAAAAAATAGTTACGGAAGGTAGTTCAACTATTTCTAATTTAGTTAACAACATTATATATTTCTAAATTAGTTATTTTTTAATTATTTAACTAAATTTTATATTTTCTAATTGAATTAGTTTTTTTAGATTAAACAAATATAATTATTTGAACTACATTCTTATTAGCGGAGGAGATAAAACGATTTTACCATTCTATTTCTTTTAACTCGAAATATTACTTCCATTCATTTATCAAAGAGGTACGACCAGCAACTCTTTATAGAAAATATGCATTCTTAACATTATCAAAAAATTTATCAAATTCTTTTGACAAATTAGATTTAATTTTACTGATAAAAATATCACAATGGAAAACTCACTTAAATGAGCAATTGGATTGTGTAAATATTTTTTAAAACTCTTATATAGTACTAGATTAAACTATTCAGTGGCTAACTTTGTAAAAGGTGAACCAAAAAAAAGAGAGTTTAATTTAATTTTAATAAAAATAATTATTTCTGTGCTTTATATTAATTCAATTAACTGTTTTTAGATCAGTTTAACTTTTTTCTAATAATAGTTAGTCTGTGAATCACTTGGTGTGGATAGCATAGTTGTTTTCATTGTTGGAAATAAATTTCTTTAATGATTTTCTAGTAATGTAGTTTTTGTAATATTCTTAATAATATCTACATTGTTTATAATTCTATATGGCTGCATACAAATTGTTGCAAATTGGAATATAAATGATTGTTTTTTAAGCAATATCCGATATTTCTGTTCAATGGAGGGTTACAATAAAGCACTATATGCTAATATATTATTTAAGTACATCTTTCTATCAGTAAATTTATTATAATGATCCCGTCTTCTTATTTTGCAACTAGGTGCGCTCCACAACTTTAGATACGTGGTTGCCAGAGCAAATTTCTTTCATGCAATGTAAGAAACCATGTAATTTTATTATTTTTCTTGCTTTCTTAATGAAAATTATTGTTAACTGAATTACGGAAAGATGTGAGTGATACTCATCCTCATAGAAAATGGAAGATAATATGTGAGCGTTAGTTTTATTTATTTCTTACTTTGCAATAAAAAAAACGGAAACAGGAAATAAATGTCATAGAACTAATGGATATTTTTTATATGATTCTTTGTAATGATCAGTTACCTTACCTAGGATAGTGAATTAAAAAATTTTAATCATAGCAATTAAGACATTAATGTAGTTATTGCAATTATTATTTGTTGTCTCAAACTTGGTGGATAACTACCGCTGAGCTAGTCTCTCTATACACATGTTACACGCAGGTATGGGTAATGTAAAGTCAAATAAGCACTGGGAGGCAGAAATGCCACCAAATTTTGATAGAAGTAAATTGGCAATGGAGAAGTTTATCCGTATGAAGTAAGCTTCTGATAGACATTATTTTTTTATTTTTTATTTTTGAAAGTAAAAGATAATTTCTATCGACTATTGGATTTCCCGATGTACTTTAGTTGGTTGGGATGTTTTAGGTATGTGGAGAAAAGATGGACTTCAAAAGATGAAATGCAATCAACATCAAATGGAGGGGCTAGGAATGGTATTCTCAAGAACAGCAGAAGACTTTCTCTTGAAGAAAGCATTCTTGCAAACCACGTCTCACAAATTCTACCACCAATAACAAGAGCACGCGGGGTAACCATGTTATACATTATTCATTAAAGAGAAGTATATATTTTTAAATTATAACTGTGTGTATTTTTTTTAAGGCGAAATTATAACTGTGTATGTTTTGATCGGATGATCTTCTTTACAAATATTTTAAAAAAATACAAAACAAATTCAAGAGAAATGAGCTAGTTCATTACAATTGTAACATACAACTACTACTATTAGCTAATTATTATATTAATGGAGGTATGATGGGAAGAGTAACAGGTTATTTAGTTTAGTGATCAACCATGAGAAGAAACAAACTTTAGTGATCAACTTTAGGTATGTTGAATTTGAAGATTGTTGAAGGAAGACGATGATTTTCAGGATTCTCTAACAATACTGAACATATTTATTGAACACCTCTCCATCTCCATATCTCTCTCTCTCTCTCTCTCTCTCTCTATATATATATATATATATATATATATATATATTAATTTAACAAAAAGAATCATATTTATTGATTTTTTCAATAATGAACGATCTAATATGTGACTTTATATTGATCTTATTTCTACATTTCTATTCAAGTATAGGTCATATAATCTAAGATCGATGCTGCAAAATAATAAGGTTTGAGGAACTGTATATCTCATACACAATGGTTGAGCTGATATGTACATACTTATACATAAGATCTATGTACTTATTCTTTCGAAATGTTATTTAATGGAGTTCCTTACCATTCCAGTGAATTGTTGTTTATTCTACTATATCTTTTTAATAGAAGGTCACAACTATTATTACTTCATCATCTTTTTTTTTTTTTCTTCATTATCTAAGTAACATATATCTCTTTTTGTTGTGTTTTCTGTGACCCTAGTTTTGCTTACCTTCCAATTTACTCTATCTTGGAAACACGAGGATATGTTTGTTTAAGTGTATTTATGCAATTCAGGGTTTTATAGACACACAAAAGAAGAATTCTTCTCCATTTAAAAGGCCATCCTCATCTGTTGATTTTGACAAGTCCACAAAGAGCATCGGTACTGGGGACATTTTCAACTTGCTTTGCATCTATGACGATAACCAAAATTTCTCAACAGTGACACCTTCAAGTTGGGCAACATTTGATTGTATGATAAATCATTGTCTATGATCTTTTCATATTTCTTTTATTGAATTCAATGAATAAAAGAGTGCTTACATAATATTGAAAATCCGAAGCAGTAAAGATGTATGACATATTGAAACTTTTTTTCATTCTAACAGATTCTTTCTTATCCTTGACCCATAGTTGTATTTCACAACCAAAGATGAAGGGTGACTCTCATCTTAAGTACTTTTAAATTATTAATTAAAAATTATTAAATCAATCATATGTATGTTTTGCAGGAGAAGAATCAGGATTTTAAGTTCATAGCCTTTTCAATTAATCCTTGGTGTAGGTGTCACAAGATTATATTTACATTTGAAGATGTGAAGTGGCATGAGCATTTTGCTGCATAAGGTTGGTGTAGGCATTTTCTCATTTTTATATTTTTTTAACAATGTGATTTTGCACTTTAATATTTTGGTGAATCTCTTGATTTTTCGTTGATTTTCTTCCATTCCTATACCCTCTATATCCTTTGAAATTCTTAAATTTACCTGAACTAAGTCAAGTTAATTCCAATATACTTTTTTATACGAGTAATATTGCCTAATATGACAAGGTATGTTTAAGACTTTAGCTGTTAATGCATTGTTTTTATAATTGTTTTAAAAAAATACCATGATGTAATTGTGTTGTTATATTCTTTGAGTAAATAATTATAATTTGTTAATTAATATTGTTCTATTTTCTTAAAGAATCTTTTTTTTTTCACAGGTTTGTTAGAGTACAATGTTTTGAACGGACATATACACACACTTTGGTGTTGAAATGGGGCATAGAATGGTTTGATTTATATTGTAGTTCATTGTTCTTACAACATTAACTGGTCTATAGAACAAAAATAATTGTAAATTTAATATAAATTAACTTACGTTTGTCCAACCTTTTTTTTCCTTTTTATATCAAAATAAATAGACACTGCTATCATTACAGTGAATTTTTGTTGCTTGACACAATGGTTGATTTCGCAGCCTTAAGGCTTTTAGTTGCACAGTGCCAGGTCTGTTAAGAGGTTTTACCCCTTTTTAATAAAATTACCTTTCTATAATATATATTGGTCACTCTTATATTACAGTTTATTATTCAATTTATATTTCAAAAATATACATATACTTAACTATATATAAGATAATCATCATAGCGAGAATTAAACACATTTTAGTTGTCAATCATGTATATTAATATTCAATAATCATACAATATCAATATTCATAATGGATAAATAAATAAAATTAACACGCACAATTAATTTTAAAGCGTATTGTTTGAAGAAAAGTATGGATTGAATAATAGATTTGAGGGAGTGAAAAAAAATATTTAAGATAAAAGTTTGTATATTTGAATTAAGAGAAAGATAGTAAAAAAAAAGAAAAAGTTTGTATAATTGATTAAATAAATTATTTTAATAAATAAAATAATATTAAATATAATTTATAAAATAAATTAAAGTTAAAAATAAATTATCATGGTTAATATTAGTATTTTATTTCATAAATTTATTTTAATTTTATTACCATTACCTTTATTATTATTTTAAAATTTTATTATTGTAATTATTATTTATAATTTTATTATTATTTATTTATTTATGTATTTAACATAAAGCATATATTAATAAAATATTAAATTTATTTTTATTTTATTAATTATTTTAACATTTTTATTTTATTATAAATTTACTTATTATATATATTTTAATTATTTATTATTTTAAAATAAACAAATAAATATTTTTATTATATTTTACTTTGCAAATAGTTGCAAATCTTTGCCTTTACGAATTGAAAGTTTTTGAAAAAACTTTGTTTTTCCTTTTTTTGCATTTTAGTCTTTTTTTGTTAATTCACTCGCTTTTTATCATTACAAACAAACAGATCCTAAGTGTAGATTTTTAGATAATAATGTAACTTCTTAACATATGATTGCCTTTAAAAAAATTTCAAATTGACTTAGTATGTGATTAAAGTGTTTCAAAATTAATGTCATATATGCTTTTGAGATATACTAAAATAAATAAAAAATTACAATCAATTTATCATTGTCAAAGTTATAAAAGTTAATACAGATAATTAAAATAATGAAAAATTCAAATTTAACTATGGATTAGCGAACTTTAAATTTTATCTAAAATTATCAATGGAGTAGAATTGGTATAATTTTTACATTGATGTGATTTTTTCCGTGGGAATAATTAAAGGTAAATTCCAATAAATATAAAGAAGTGAAATTTATGGAATGATACCAAGTGTAGGATAAAATGTCAAATTAAAGTCGTTGTAAGTGATTATAAAGTTTCTTTGAAATATGATAAAATATATATATTTTTTGTTTTACAGTAATTATTATATATTTTCTTTACATAAGTAAGTCAAATTGGGTCTATCCAATTTATTTAAACCCATTGCATTTACTTAACCCAATTATATTTGGGTAACAAATCAAACCATTGTTAATTCATTTGATACCTGCTATCCCATGTGGTACGGGAAGAAGCAGGAAGCTTGAATTTGAAACAAAGATGAACAGCAGTAAACACAATCTGTTGCTTGGTTGTGGTCATATGGCGCCATCCCCACCGGTGAAACGATGTCGTTTAGGTTGGCGCGCCAAAGCACAGCTGGCGGCAGAAATGGAAATTCGGGTGTGCAGCAACCGCAGCTGCCGCAGACAGGGCTCATTTCAAACCCTAGAAACCCTCTCTGGGGTCGCTCCTCCAAACGTAACCGTAAAGTCGTGCGGGTGCTTGGGGCGTTGCGGTGGGGGCCCCAACCTGGTGGTCCTGCCTGATGGTCTCATCTATGGCCATTGCGGGACGGTTGCTCGGGCGGCGGAGCTCATAGTCACTCTGTTTGCCCAAGCCGGCCATGACCCCAAGACTTGTTTGGACGCGCTTGCTTTGAGAAAGAGAGCGGACATTGAATTTGCCAACCGAAATTTCACTCAGGCTGAGCTTCTGCTCTCACAGGTACACGCTGGCCAAAGCAAACCTTTCTTCATTCTCCATTTGACTTTAGACTTTTTGTACTCATTCTTCCTTTCTATCTTTTCAAATCAATTGATACAGGCTATAGATTTAAAACCATTTGGTGGCCTGCATATCACATTTAAATGCAGGTTTGCTAAACTCATTCTTTATATCAGGTTTTGCTTCCTTTGTTACGTTATTATCTATTTTTACATTTGACATTCAGGTCATTTGTAAGGCTGGAATTGGGCAACTACTCTGGTGCCCTCCAAGATGCTGAAGAGGCTCTGGCATTAGCTCCCCGCTATTCGGAGGTGACTCGAATTCTTATATACATACATATATATATATATATATATACATACATACATACATACACACATACATACATACATATACATACATATATATATATATATATATATATATATATATATATATATATATATATATATATATATATATATATATATATATATATATATATAAGCAACTTGCTTTCCAATTAGGATTACCTCTTACGACACCCCTTTAGAGACCAGTCTTCATGTCCATGTGTTGTTTCCCTTCTTACTTTTTTTGTTTTAAAACCTGTTCTCTAAGATAATTCTCAATAATCAGCAACCAAATTTTCATCTAAAATCTATTAAGCTTTGAAAACTTTACATAAGTGTTTTAAAAACCAACAACAGAAATAATGGGAAGATGTTTTCCTATCGCCTTCTGTTTTCCTAGAGCTTTTTAGTATCAATAACAAAGTTTTCCTTTTATGTACAATGAAGGCAACCAGGTTTGAACCTAAGGCCTTATGCTGGGTAAATCCAACGGGAAGGATTTAGCTTCTATAGATGTTTATCGAAATGCAGTCATAGTTAAATTTACACCTGTTTCTATGAAGTCTGGACTGGATTATTAATGATGTGCTGTCATTGCTAATCACATCATTCAATCATTAACTTTTCTTTAGGAAATACTTTGTACTGCCTTACTTATCCTAAATTTTTAGTGTTGAAGAGTAGCATCTGAAGTTAATGAAAAATTCTGTGGAGGAAGAGTCTTTGCTGCACAGTTTTGATTAAAATTTATTGAAAATAACAAAACTGAATGAGATTCATTAAATGAGAAGTGAGACTTAGAAAATTTTATTTTTTCAAGGGTAAGGCTAGGCTGACCGTTCTGATAGGAGGTTTATGGTGGTCCGTAATTTTGATCCATTGGATTAATTTTATTATTGCAGGCTATACTACACTAGATTCCCCCATCCTTTCCAGCAATCCTCCTATCAGTGTTCACTATTTCTGGAAATCACCTCGGAGACCACATTTTCTTCTTTGTTTTTCTTTTTCTCTCTATCTCCATTCTCCTCTCTGATCTCTTCAACGCCAATGAGATCAATTTCATGAACCAGACATTGTTGTTCTCTTCATCTTCACCAGCATCAATCAAGCCACCACATCAATCACACTGCCGACAATGGTGAGATTCTACAACCTCTTCGACACCAACAACCAGCCTGCCATAAAGAAGCCATTTCGCAAGCCCAAGATGCATGCTCTTCGGACCACTCTCTGCCTTCAACTGCTTGACAACCAAACCCAACACCAACCTTGCACCATAGTAATAACAAAGTCTTAAATTTTCTCCTTCCAAATTAAACCCAGATTTTGGGTACACCTCTTTGCATGAGAGATAGGTCTCGAGAGAAAAATTGATACGTGGGCATGTTTCTATTTCTTCACCCCTGTTTGATTCTGCATCTACCTTTTCCCCTTCAAAGGTCTGATTTTTGACGTTTTTGACGCTTGCACCCATGCAAAAGGAGGACTCTGGTGTGGAACTTCCCTCCAGCTCCTTGGAAGAAGGATTATTTGTGATTCTCTTTGAAGAATTGCTGGATTGAGGTGAGAATTGAACCTGTGAAGAAAAATATAAATTGGTTAAAACAAAATTATCAATCTGGTTTTGAAAGAACTGAATATGGTGGTTGGGCTCCCTGGCGATGATGTCACACAGGTAATGGAGTTTTTGTTGGTGACAATAGTGGTGGTCATGGGACCAAGTAGGAAGTTTATGGCAGCGAGGATGAGAGATGTCACGTGTGGATTAAGCGAGCAACTGGTGGAAGGTGGAGGGAGAAAGGGTTGAGAGTAGTAAATTCAGTGTGGAAGAAGCAGGGTAACTGTGAGCATTAGATGAATCAACGCTCAATAAAATTGGTTCAGCATACACTACCTAAAAAGCTGGATCATTGTTGCCTTCCCCAATTTCTAATAAAGTTTTTTAAATAATAGAAAATTTGTTCAGAAGAGTACTTTAGAGTTTGTTACCGCATGCATTTCTATTTTGTTAAAAGGCGCAACTCTCAAGAGGTTTAGCTTTCTCTGCATATGCATTTGAAAATTCCATCGAGTTTCTTGACCATTGTAGGTAAACCTTTTCATATGCACCCTCCCCCACATTAGGCCGTTGGTGACAACTACTACCTTCTGATCGTTACTGAAATCTCATGATAAAATGTCACAATTAGATATTCTTGTCTTGATCTTACCTCGATATAATTTCCCTATCACGAGTGTGTATATGTTCATTTTTCACTTGTTATTTGGTTGCTTATTTTTCACTTGTATTATATTGTCATTTTATCTATGCAGGCTTATATCTGCCAAGGTGATGCTTTCTTGGCATTAAACAAACTTGATTTGGCAGAACAGTCATATTTAACATCTTTAGATATTGAACCTTCGATTCGTCATTCTAAATCATTCAAGGTAGCGTTCAATGTTTTGGTATACGTATAACTTGTATTTCTTTTTGTATAAATAAACATTTGTGGTTTTTGGGAAGGAAGATGCAACACAACTGATAACTGAGAACGATGATTGTATTTCCCCGTGGATTGTGAGCTATTTCAAACATTAATCTAAATAATAGAAGTAATCCTAAGGAAATGAAAGAATATTCACTTCTGGATTGATATCCTCTCAGAATTTCATATATGAGGAAAATTTCGTATTTTTAATGACATAATTATTGAAAGGTTGTCATATCTTGTACTGTTTTTGGGAAGAACATTAATGGTCTGTGATTTACGTTCTCTTTTTTGTACTGTCTTTTCTGTTATCGTTGTATCTTATTTGGGATCGTCTGTATTTGAAGTGAATATTCTACTGGAGTAACAATTGTTCTTTACATTTGCATTTTTGTTTAATCAGGCTCGGATAACAGAACTTCAGGAAAAACTTGCTGCTGCCAACACACCGTGAATATGGCTGGTAAGTAAAAGTCCGATTAATTCTACAACAGTGATGAACCTACTGTTTCCGGGCATTAAAATGCCATTTGCAATGTATTTTAAATTTTCAGTCTCAAATGTGATATTTATTATTGTTATAATATCTGATAGCACTGAGAACTAAGAAGGGAGGAAGAAGGTAAGTCTTGAAAGAGAAAAAAAAAAAAAACAAAAAGTAAATAAAAATTTAATTGATAAATTAAAATTACATCTTAAGGTTTTGAAATTCATTTGCCTATGGTGGAAGACCTGTAGAAGTTTCTCACCTTACCCAGTGTAAGGATTGAAGGAATCTCATTATTAGAAATTAATGATAAAAGATAAAGATAAAGAGTTGAAGGAAACGAGTTATTGAATGATAACACACCAGGGGAAAATTTATAGTTTTTGAAAATCCTAATTCATTTGTGATTGTGAGCACTAAAAAACTTTTGAATTAAATTTAAAAAAAAATTGTTGTAAACCACATAAGTTTTTATTTGGGTGAAATGTAATTTGTCTTTGAACTTAAATATATTTTTCGGTCTTTATAGTAATAATGATATATGAAAAGTTATTATGATACCAATTTTAACATTTAAATTTTACAATTGAACATGTTTTAGAAAAAAGTATAGTAAGCATTGTATTAAGACATTATCTATTTAAGTTTCCATATGTTGTTATTAATAAGGAGTTAAAATATATGTTGAAATTCTAGAGGATAAAAAAATAGGTTTAAATTTTAGAAAAATAAAATAATGCAATTTTCTTACAAAAAGTCTTTAATATTTTAAAAATATTAGAGGGGTGCAATCTTTATTTACTTTTTCGTTTACACATAAATTGTTTATGCATCTTTTTAAGTGGAAATGAACGTGGAATTTAGAGGGATTTAAGGATTTATCTTGGAAAATGATGTATTTGTAATATAATAAGGAGATGAGGTATATGAATTTTGAAATAAAATTAAATTTTGAAATAAAATTAAATTTTGTTTGACAATTTTATTGAGTTCTTAGTTATAAGAATTCATCCAAATCTAGTAGGGTAACTTGTGAAAATGAATTTCATGACTTGTTACTTTGTCAATTTTTTAATGTCACATTAATATTAAAATAGTCTTCTTTTTCGTAATCTCATGAGTTGATTAGTATATGAAGGAAACATGTACCCAAAACGATAAAAAAAGAAAGGATAAAAGTCGTGTTGATTAATTAAAACATGTTTTAGAAGAACTCTCTAATTTGAATTAGAAAAAATAATCACATTGAGTATGGTATCCACCACATAAGACTTAACAAGTCTTGTTACATGCCCACAAAAAAACTTGATATTAATATTGTTTTAATAAATTGCATCTTAATATATTGAGCTTTCCAAATTTTAGTTCATCTTCTTACATCAACAAGATGTCATACAAAAATAATTTTATATTTAAAGATACGTGTGGTGGTGGAGTGGAATGTCTCACATAACACACTTTAGTCAAATTATGAAATTACGGTAGAAATGATAAAAGAATTATTTATTAAATGTGTCAGACTTTTACAAGTATAATATAGTATACTATATAATAGTATAAGAAGAAATCATATCATATTGATGTAATTTTCTTATCAAATTTTGCAAATAACTTTTGTAATAAAATATAATTTTGTTAATCTCATTTTTAAATTATAATTTTATATCATCATAGTTATTTATATAATTTCTCTTAAAATTAAATAATAATATTAATAATAAAATGATTAAATTGTTTATATTTTAATAAATTTTAAAAAATTTACATTTATAAGGGATACATCAAATTTGTATACAGGAATATGTAAAATAAATTTTCAATCTAACATAATTTTTGGGAAAAAATAGGAATATATATATATATATATATATATATATATATATATATATATATATATATATATATATATATATATACACTTTGGTTAAAATGCTTTACTTAATCGCCTTCCGACGGGACTCTGGTATCAACTGGTATCAGAGCCACCAGCGCGGCTCTGCCGCCGGTGGTATCTGGGAACAGTAGATAAAAGGGAACTCCGGATTTTGTATATCGGCTGGAATACCCGAGGGCGCAGGGCTACTGGTCTGAAGAAGGGACTATTAAAAGAACGAAAGTTCGTTTAGATCCCTTGAACCTCTGGTTTAACAACGCCACGTACAAAGGGGTGTTTTATGTGCTTTATTATTTTTTGTACTATATTCTGCTGTACTTCG
>Ga0209700_107292_pt1 | contig 15859 bp, 9 predicted proteins | sample SiratroredBW_FD_187528 | JGI IMG/M metagenome (GOLD analysis project Ga0209700, IMG submission 187528) | Root nodule microbial communities of legume samples collected from California, USA - Siratro red BW (SPAdes) (version 2) | ecosystem: Host-associated > Plants > Roots > Nodule | place: USA...
TCCACTCCTCCATTAGTCTCTTTATAATAACCTCACAACTCCCACCAACACCACAAGCCTTCCTGGCTGCCTCCTTCATTTCTCCAGCTTTGACCCTTAAAGACTCATTGCTCATCATCTCTTTGATCCTCTCTGCGATCTCCTTCCCTTTCACCACCTTTTGTGTCCCCCACCCCCACTCATCAGCCCAAATCCCCAACCCACTCATCCTTATGGCTTCTGAGGTCATCTTCTGATCCCCATGCTGAGGCCATGTCAGAATAGGCACTCCCTCCCACACTGCCTCAGTTATTGAGTTCCACCCTCCATGACTCACAAACCCCCCCACTGCAGGGTGCCCCAGAATCTTCATCTGATCCACAAACTCCTTCACAACCACACCCTTTTCCCTCACCTTACTCATCAACTCACTCCCCAACACATCCTCCAAACCCTCCTCCTCTTCTCTGTCAACCCTCTTCAACTTCACCACCCACAAAAAACTATACCCACATTCTATTAACCCCAAAGCCGTGTCCTTTATCTGCTCCCTCCTTGTCTCAGTCCTGCTCCCCAAGCTAACATACACCACCGACCCTTCAGCCTGTTCATCAAGCCACTCCAGTATCCAACTCATGGCACCCTTTTGCCCTTGATCCATATTCTCAAACTCACAGGCCATTAAGGGACCGATCCCATACACCGGCGGCAACCCTCTAACCACTTTTCCTTCCATCAAAGCTGCTAGTTCCTCTCCTTCCAGTTCCTCAAACGAGTTGATGAAAACCCCACTGAGCTTCGTGAGTTTGCGACTGTCCTCCATGATCATTCTCTGAAAGGAGTTGCTACCTTGAAGAAGAAAAGCGAGAGGGACCGAGGATCTTGGTATTGGTGATGTGAAGCCCGGGATTTGAACAGCATCACCAATGAACGTAGAAGGGTGTGCATCTGGATGGGAATCAGCAAGAACAGAAACGTATGCAGTGAAAGACAACATTCTAGCTGATGAGGTGAAGTAAATGTAACTGGGACAAAAGAGTTTCTCAGAAATTGGGACTACAGCAGATATTAAGGAAACATTGTATATGAAAGCAGAAAGTGGTGTTGAGAGTGAAGATAGGATTGGATATAGAAGGTGAATGGAATGACGAATGGTTTGAAACTGAAGGAAAAAGGGGTCAACGCTGGTGGCAACTGTGGTTGGATCCAATGGAATAAGGTTGAAGTCAATTTGAGTTACCTGGTGAGGGAAAGAAGAACAAAAGCGAGAGATGAGGTTTGACTCAGCGAGAGAAACAGTGGGTTTGGGAGTGATGAGAGTGACTTTGCAACCATAGCGGAGGAACACTGCTGCTAGTCTCAGACATGGGTTGAGGTGACCCATGCCAGCACTTGGGAGGAAAGCCACATGAACAACTGCTTCAGAAGCAGACATTCTTTTGGCGTGTTGAATCACAGAAGAGTGAGTGGTAGCTGTTGTGACTTCGTGGAAGAGATTTGCATTAGGGAGGAGAAAATAAACAGTGGAAGAAGAAGGAAAGAAAGAAAGATGTAGAGCAAAAGAGGAAAAAAAAAGAGACTAGGAAATAAAATTGGATGAATTAAAGAAAAACATTGAGAATGAAATAACTTTCCTTATAATAATTTTGTTTATTTTATAATAAAATAAATAAATATTCATACTCAGTCATGAAGGTACTTTACACTGTCATGCTTTTTTCCACAAAACTGTGAAGAAAAATCAAAGCTAAATGATTATGGCGGTTTAGGATGATTACACTAATATCAAAATTTAAATTTCATCTCAAAATACATAAAAAGTTATATAAAATATTTATAATTAAGTGCCTCCCCGACATTGTTGAAGTGCTATTTTCAGCATATGAATGCTTGCACAAGTGTTGTAGGACAATATTTTGAATGAATGAAGTGTTGATAAAGAAAAACAAAAGGAAATTCAGGAACTGTTGCTCTATATTAAAACAAAGTATAACAACCCTTTGATCTACATCACTGAAAATGGCACTATACCAATTGCATTTCAATCTAATTGCTATACTAGAATTCAAATATAAAAAAATAATTCGTTGGTGCAGATTAATTTTCATTTATACCAAAGTTGAGAGGGGGATTAATGATCATGTTATTTCCTTCTGACAAATTTTATGCTGAAATATGAGTTCAATGATCCTACACTCTCCCTTGAGGAAGCCCTTGCAGATACTTCCAGATTTGATTACTAGGACACAAAAGATATCCAAAACTCTCCGTTATCTGGTTTAAGAATTTCCCACAACACAGAATTGTTTGATCTGTTGATTCACGTTAAGAAGGTGAATTTCATTAACCATGTGTGAGGTGCCTAAATGCCATCATAATGACTAACGAGCCTATTGCTCAATGGCAATACTTATAGGTTTCAAGTCTGGTTGATTGTATCAAGATCCACATAGATGTATATGATTAGAGTTTCTATATAATGTTGAGCAGTGTAATGCTTGTTTAGAGTTCTGAATTCTAGATATTTCTAAGAAAAGAAAAAGAGGAGATCAGCACAAGGATTGACTCCAAACCATCCAAATACAGGGTAACACAATGAATGCTCAAAATTGCTAAACCAATTATAGATTTATGAAGCATAAAGCAAGGCATACTTGAAAAGGAATAATCAAGTTGTAACTAGTGTGTAACCAGAAAAAGGATAGCAACTAGTTAGCTTTTCAATATAAGAGTCATCTCAAACCATTAGAAAGGTGAAACAGAAATTCCACCTGCTAAATAATTGTATATGGAATGAGATATGACGTTATAACCGTGTAAACAATCTAAGTATGCCTGATCAGATACAAGGAAATATATACTTCAAGATTTTTCTTAGAGATAAATATATAAACATATAGTTGATTGGAAACATGTCACTTTGTACATAACATAGATAAATCGTTTCAGAGTTTCGTTAATTGAAATCGCCTGCTAAACTGAAATCACCAGGGTCGGAAGAATGAAACGAATGCAGAAATTTTAGTTTCTTGGTCTACTTTTATGTCATTTGCTTCAATATCGAAGGCCTCTACAGCACGAGTGTTGTTAAAAATGATATGTTTCTAAGTGCTCCTTCATTCCTTTGAGCAAGTGGCAAAGCTCTGCACTAACATGGAGCGATGTGTCTTCAGCAAAGAATTCTCGGACAACACCATTTACATCAACCATGCTACACCCAGGATTTTTTCTGACTCTCCTTTCCCTCATAAACTTCCTTATCTCTGAAGCTTCCTTCCACATATCAGCAACACAATACATATTCCATAGAAGCATATAAACACCATCATCATTTGGTTCAAGTTCAATTACCTTCTTTCCTGCTACTTGAGCCATGCTCAAATTCCCTTGGACTAAGCAAGCAGTCAGTAATGATCTCCACATAGTAGCATCAGGGCTAATTGGCATCATCCCAATCACTTCTTTTGCATCTTCCAGCAATCCTGCTCGGCCAAGAAGATCCACTAGGCATCCATAATGTTCGATTTTTGGCTTCATGTAACGGCACTGAATCATTCTATTGAACAACAACTTTCCCTCCACAACTAGCCCAGCATGGCTACAAGCAGTTAAAACTGACAACAGGGTTACCTCATTTGGCTTAACTCCTGATTCTGACATGCGAGAAAAAGCCTCCAAGGCAAGATGCCCTTCCCCGTGATAAGCATACCCTGATATCATTGTAGTCCATGAAAACACATCCTTCTTCAAGATTTCATCAAATATCCTTACAACCAAGTCAAGCCTTCCACTTTTGGAGTACATATCCATCAGAGCATTGCTCACAGCAACATCTAGCTCCAGCCTCCTTTTCTTAACACAACCATGTATACATTGACCAAAATCAAGAGCCCCAACATCCGCACACGCCGAGAGTACAGCCACCATCAAATCTGCGCAATGAAGAGCTCCCCCATCATCAGCTTCAATCTGCTTAAACATCTCCAAAGCCTGAACTGGAGCTCCTGCTCTGACACACCCTGTAATCATAGCCGTCCACGAAACCAAATTTCTTTCAGGCATTGCATCAAACACTTCACGAGCACAACTCACATTGTTACACAACATGTACCCATTCAACAAACTAGTCCAAGAAAACACATCCTTTGACCTCATATTCTCAAAAACCAATTCAGCCATTCCCATCACCCCATTTCTACAATACATGTCAATCAGAGCATTCCCCGCAACAGGGTTTTCATCAAAACCATTCCTCAACAGCATTCCATGAACAACCCTCCCTCTAACCAAATCCTTGCACTTCCCACAAGAGGATAAAGCTGCAACAATAAGGAAGCTATCAGGTCTTAGACCCACATGCAAGCAGTGGGAAAACGCAGAGAGGGACTTGGAAGGAAGACCAGAATGAAGGTAGAGGTTGAGAAGGCATGTCCATGATACTATATCAGGATCATTAATCTGATCGAAGACCCTCTGTGCTTGTTCTGTTTTTCCGACATTCTTATAACTTTGAAGTAACTTGCATGACAAAGGTTGTTGGAGATTTTGTGTGTGCAAGAATCCTAGTGTCACACACAGTGCATGGATTCGCTTTAGCTGGTCGAGGCTTGCACAACTCTGCAGTGATCTCTGCAAGGACACGTACTTCATCAAATCAAACTGGTTCATAGTTCATATGGTTAGAACATAAAAATCATCTTTTTATTTTTTATTTTCTTGAAAATATTTTACTTTTTATTTTTAAATTTAAATACATTCACTCTTTAAAAAATGTTAATCTTTTTTATCAAGAGACAAGATTTTGGATTCTTTTAACTAGTTCAAAACGCAAAAAGCATATTTTATCATTGAAATTACTTGTATTTACATGTCCTTTGGGTTAGTTTTCAATTTCTTTCATTAATTTGTAATAATGTATGCAACTTTGCTAGTGAAACATGAAAGAGTTGGTATGAGTAAAGAAACTAAATTTCATTTCACTTCATTTGAAAGAAAAGAAAAGCAGATTGGTGGCAAATCATGAAACAGAGACAAGTACTGTTTCTGATCTGTGCCATGAGAACCAAGAAATAGAAACTTCTGATGATCCTTTCTGCTGCCACACTGAAAACCCAGTTCCCTACACTCTTCTGGCTTATTGATTATTCAAAGTCACAACACCCTATAACTACACAGCTCACAAAGCTACAAAACTACACAATGCTGAAGGGTTTCTTCTCTTGGCCAGTGAAGGAAACCTTCTGGAACCTAACATAGTAGGGTTCAATGTTATCCCCTACAGCCATGACTTTGGTTCCATCATCATCTACAAAGGTTCCCACAGGAGCACACAGCACACCAGGCACACTGGGGCAGAACTTGAAGCTGTAGATCTCATAGGCATGATCCCCTTGAAGCCTCTCAATCTTGAACTTGGTTACGAGGTCCCCAGGGGTCCCGCTAGTGCTCACAAACCAGAACCCTGACCCTTCCTTGCTGAGCTTCCACACTGTAGGCTGGTTGCAGCTTGTTTGCACAGGGAAGTCAATGGTGAGATCAGTTTCAGTTGGAATGTGGCCAAGCCCTTCTGCAAAAAATGCCACTGGTGAGCCAATGAAAGAAGGGTCACGGATAACATCAAGAGGGCATGTCTTGTTCCTCGTTTGGCCTAGTGTGAGGCCTCCTTCATCAGCCCAAAGTGGCCACACGTAGTACCCCACTCCTGGCACCAAAGGGTTCCCTTGCTTGTCCACCACTGGCTCAGGCTCAGCAGCTAGAAGTGGCTGTGTGTTGAAGGCCAAGAGAAGGGAGAAACATAGAGGGAGCAAGTGAAGAAACATGGCAACCTTCATTTCCTCGTATTGAAACCAACTAATATCTGTGTCTGTGACTCTGTGTTTTGTGTGTTACATTCTCATAATGCATCATTATATAGTGCTGCATTTAGGCAAGGGAAATGATTCTATAGTGGTTGTTGTGGCATAGAAAATTTGGGTTATCAAGCACGAGGAATATAGATTGAATAAATTATGATGTAGATACATGAAAGTTCGGGGAGTGTGGATAACTATGAAAATAAACGTGGTTGTTTTTCACATGAGATAATATGATTCTTCTGTTCTCGTTCATTACTTAATATTATATTTGGCACGAGGGACACGAGGGGCACGAGTGTGGTACAAACTTTGTTTTTGAGAATATAATAAACAAACAGAACCACGAGTGATTCCACAGTAACATTCACCAAAATGTTCGTTTTCAGATATTTACTAATGACAAGGATGGATTGTTTTGATGAACAGTATTTTAGAAAGCATCTTTCACTCTTTCTCTCACATTTAAACTAGAGAGCTACATTTGCATTTTGCAGAGTTTTTTTTTTTTTTGAAGATTTTTTTTTTTTTTTTGTTTTTTTCTGTTTCATTTACACTCCTCAAAATCCAATTCTCATATTTGTCTTTGACAAAACACTTCTCCAAATTTGTAGCCAAGAGAAAGGTATTAATGCCCCTTTTGTTTTTGACTTGTAAAAGTTGTGGTTGGATGCACAGAGAGATAGAAAAATTCCATGAATAGAATTGTTTCTTGCATCACAGAACGATGCACCAAAATTATAAAAGCAGACACATATTTCTATTAGTCACCCAACGCAAAATACAAGAAAGAAAACGAAAGTGTTTTTCTTTTTTCTTGTTCTTGCTATACAACAACACACACTTTTCACCGACTATACTGCAAATTCATTAATTCTTTGTCTTTTCTTCATGATTTAGTGCTGCAAATTGCGACAATCACTACTGCAACGACATGCCCCTGCTGCAAGTTACTGAACTTCAAGACTTATGTCACACAGTAGAATAAACATATTTTATATACTACATGTTACTTTTTTTTATAAGATTTGATGATTTTTAACTATTATTATTATTATTATTATTATTATTATTAAATTGTGAGACCATTATTAAACGAAGAAATTTGAAATAGCAGTCACAAAAAACTTTGGTGGTGAGAATCCATTCTTAACTCTTGATTTAGTCAGATATCTTATGGATACGACGTTTGAAGTTCGCAAACCCTGGTTTAAACAATGCTTAAATTATTCACTAGTTTCCCCTTATAGAAAACCAAATAAACTTTTTAATGAATAACATAATAAATCTCAATGTCCACAATATACCTATAAGTTAAAATATTTATTTTAATCATTTTTAGTAGAAGAAACTTTATCTTTTAGTTTATATACTTAAAATTCATTCATTTTAGTTTCTGTATATACTGTTTCTAATCTTTTTAAAGTGGTATATAGAAATTAAAATAAATTAATTTAAATACAGAAATCAAAAAATAATTATATAATTAGAGAAAATAGTTAAATCTCCATTTTACAAATAACACACATAATTATGTTGCTCAGAGCAATTTCTTGTCAACTGATATTAACCTTATTTTATAAACTCCAAACGATAACGATCACATGCAAATCAAAAAAAGTTAAATTAAACAACACAAATATGCTACATACTCATCTAGCAATCTTTTTCACATTTTAAGTCAAACTAAAACCAGATTATAATCAATAACTCGATATTTCAGATTTTCAATTAAATAATATATTCTGAATTAGAAGGCCTTGGACAAATACTTCGTCTAACAAAATCATAATGTGCTCTGTTATAGATCAGATCATGAATTAAAATCAATGGTAAAAATGTTTCATTTTTCACCCGATGTATACGAATATCAGAGCTTATTTTTAGCTCATCATGGAGTTGGTAAGAAGGTATTGACATCGAAACTCAGTTTGTTAAATGGAATTTTCCTGCATGGATTTAACATCCAAGTTCTCCTCGTGATTCATCCCATTCAAGCTTTTGCTAAATTTTTCTCCAAGCTTTGACCATTCAGCTCGAATATGTGCTTGGTTTTTCTTGGCCACTTCCAACTCATTTTTCAATTGAGGAACTTGTTCCCTCAACTCATCTCTTTGAGCTTTAAGAATCTTTGCTTCTTCAAAAGCTTCTCTTTTTCTCTTTGTACTTGTTACCTTGGCTGATTGAAAAACAGAAATGTTAGCTTTAATTGCCTTTATTTGCTCTTCTAGCTCTTTCTTCCTTTTCTCCAAACATGATAACTGGTTGCTTAATTCATTCTCTAAGGACGAAACCTCCTTGAACTCCTTCTTGTTAGCTTCAAGATTTTCTTCAAGTTTATCTGCTTTCAAGATGTTGGTGTTGGCAGATTCTATTTTCCTATTAGCATCGTTGTAGTCACAACTCCAGCGAGTGAATTCTCTAGAAACTTCTAATATCAACAACCTCATTTCTGCAGAGATTCCATCCTCTGCAGACAACTTGGAAAGATATTCTATGGTGGATTTGATGGTACCAGATTGTCCAGTATGCAATAGATCAGTGAAGTCTTTGGAAAGAAGGTCTTGCAGTGTTTTCAATGCTTTCTTAGTCTCTTCACAGGGTGTGGTGTTGGATAATTCAGTAACGACTGTGATATCTTGGGAAGGAGACATAACTGAGGTCTCGGCATCAAGAGAAGCATAAAATGCTTTCATTTCTACGTCATCCAGAGTGAGTTCCCCCTGATTCTTGGGTGATTCAATGGTAGGCAGCATAAGAGGGGAACTAGTTTTTGCATGTGGTTCTTGAATAGGACTGGGAACATTTTCAGTGGATGCAATGGTTAGAACTCGATCATTTGAATTCTGAAAAAGGTATGGGACTTGTGATTCAGGCTCGACCTTTAACGGACGAACCATAAGCACTGTGTTTAATCCAGATTCTACAAAATAAGAAAAAATATAGTAGTGATAATGAAAGGTAATCCAGATGTGTTTTCTATGAACAACCTGTAAAATCAAGTATGGCCACATTTCGATTGGAAGAAATGCAAAATGTAACTAAAACCACGGGACAGGAAATCAAGATTCTCAAGCTGCTGCCATAGATTATAGCAAATCTAGCATTGAAACAAATAGTAATGTTGTCTAAATCATTTTAGATGTCATGTCGTAGCTAATTTTTACAATATTTTCAACCATTAATTGATCAGACTTTCGTTTGGGTTCATCTACCACAGAATATTATAGTGGAAATTGATAAACTACATGAGTAAATAAAAATGGAGTTAGAGATAACATCAATTTGGGGGAACAAAGATAATGCTTACCTCTGGCACTACTGGGACCTCTATAACATGCTGATGTCATTGAATCTTGAACAGCCAGACGTTTAGGACGCTTAGGGCATATCATTAAATGACGCTTTAAATGAGAAGTCCCACAGTTATCTTGCAACAGTTTTCCACAGTGTCTGCACAAAACTTTACTACCCTCAGTGGTTTGAATTCGCTGCATTTCTTCCCATACTTTAGAAGTCATTTTTGGGCGCTTGGAACTATTGCCATCATCATATTCATAATCTATCTCAATGCCTGTTGTATTCTCATGTGTCATTTTCTCCTGTTAAACAAATATGAACTGAACTTAGCAAAGCAATTCATAATTTTGAATGCAAATAACTTTGCTTACACAAATAAAAATGGGTTCTTAAAAACCTGAACTCTGGCATCTACTATACATCAATAACAACAAACAAGCCTTCAACACTGCAATCTTTATAGTAAAGCAAAAGAAACTCACCTGCTCAGTATTTTAGTTACAGCCAACCATTATATTAAATCTTTTTGGGTTTTTCTTTTTGAAAATAAGCAATAAGGCATAGCTGAATTAAAATTTCTTTCATTCATATGATCAATTCCACAAATTAATAAAATCATAAAGTTACAATTGCAACTCAGATACGCAGTTCAACATAAGGAAGCAGCAAGATAACTCAATTATCCTAAATGAGATATCATAACACAAAGCACTGGACTCTTCGAACAGAAAGTCCAAGTATTGCAGGCAAAAGTTTTGCTGGTAAACAAAACAAGAAAAATAAAGAAGATCTGCTGCAAGAAAACTCAGACAATAAATCAACCATCAAACATGTTTCCCACAGTATTGGCAATCAACAATTTGCATGCTACTCTTGTATCAAATGCACCATCATTCAGACCAGAGTTAAAATATATGTCTAATTTATTTTAGATTTCCCACATATATCCTTCAGAGTTAAAATATATGCATCTATTCCAGTTGAGTTGATATTGAACCTTGGCCGGTTATGTCGTGAGGGACTAATCCCTTTTGCAAACTCAATCCCTATTACTTTATCACTTGTCCCTCATCTCCAACTCAAGATAAAATATGCATATTTTATTACACCTTAAGGATTAGCTACAATACAAAGATGGTTTTTTGCCAATTTGGTTTGTTATCCAAAGTAATTATATTCTGTCATTAATAATGTTCTTTAAACAACATTCAATCTCTTCATGACTATTACAATTCAAAGGACACCCCTTTCCATCTTTTTCTACAATTTCCTTCTGACTTTCTTCAACATAAACCCAATTTCCCCACCCCAAATTCCAACAATACCAAAAATTCAGCTTTTTTTTACAACTTTTCAAATTCAAGTTTCACAGATCTCAACCACGAACAAAAATTCATTAGTCCTCTATTACATCCTCTAACAATTGAAATTCATCATAAAACACGAAGTCCATAACAAATAAAAGCGGGTCTCACACCAATTTTGCCTCTGAATATTGAAATCGAAAGATTGTAGCGCGAAAACAAAAGGTAAAAAATTGAAACACCACAACGCATAGTTACAATAAGAATTGATGAAAAGGGTTTGCAGTGTTACTTGGGTTGTGCTCTGAGAGGAAGGTTCTGAAGGTTGTTGCAACCGTCAATGGAAGAAGTTCAGAGAGCGTAGCAGCTGAATGAGACAGAAACTGTGTCCAACGGAGAGAAGAGAGGCAGAACAGAAACTCAGGTATGTAGGTTTCGGGCTTGGGCCCGGGCCGGGCTATACGGTCACCGATTCTGGCCGAGTCCATGGGCCGGAGGGTTTGACAAGGGACTAGATAAAGAGTTTTGTTGAACATTTGATTGACTTAATGTGTTTATTTCGATGGGGTTTTTTTTTTTCATTGTAAAGTGATTAAAATAATAAAAAAAATACAGAAAAGTAATTAGTTGTTTGCCTTCTGTGCAAAGCAAAGGTGTTTTGGGATTTTGTTGTGATATTAAGTAATTTGTTCTCAACGACAACAACAACAAAAATTATGATTTTGAATTTAAATAGACTATGTTATATTTGAATTTTTTTTTTACTCCCTTATATTTTAACTTTTTAGACATCTTTGTTTAATAAAATTTTACATCACCATTATTCCCAATTTGAAGATTATTTTCATAAAATTAATATTTATTTTAGAAGACATTGTCAAACTTATCATGGTATAAAATGATAAATTTGATGACTTTTGTATGTTTTAATTATTTGCTTTTATATATATATATATATATATATATATATATATATATATATATATATGTGTGTGTGAGTGATAATTACATAGTTACAATGTTTATGTATTTCTGTTTCTAATTTAAAATCAAAATTTCCTTTTTTTGAATACTCTTTATCTGTTTGTCAATATCAACTATTGTAATAAAAAATAAAATATTAATATTTGTTTAAAATAACACTAATAATATTTATAATATTAATTACTGATAAAAGTAATTAAGCATAACTTATGAAGCTCAACCACTTGTTTATGTTTTACTTTTTATTTAAAGATTAGGAGATCTAGTCAAACTTGATAATTAATTAATACATATTGATATACTTTTGTTTTTCATATAAGTACATAAACATTAGGTATTGGGTTTAAAAAACTTATTTATTTTATATATTTCGTTATCAATAAAAATTTTGTTAAAATTTATTTATTATAAGAAGCAATAACTAACATGAAGATCTTAAATACATTTAACCTAAATTATTACTTTTCATCATAATTTATTTCGTACTCAAACTCTTATAACTAAGATTCTAACCCAGGAAATGATTAAAGAACCCAAGGTAAATTTAGTTTATCATTCACCTTATTCTTTATATCATAAAATTGAATAATATGACTACATATGCAAGCAATCAGTCCATACTAGAACCACATACTTATCGTAAACTATTTCGGGTTGAAACATTTGCCTTTCACCATATCCTAGAAAAGTAATTTCTCACCTATCGAACAAATTTTACTCTATGATTAAAACAAAAATTTCAGCCAAATATAGAAAGAGCTTTGAAGAAAAATTCAACATGAATATAATATATATATATATATATATATATATATATATATATATATATATATATATATATATATATATGTGTGTGTGTGCGCGTGCGTGTAAAGTTGCAACAATCAAGAGTACGTTAACAGAAATAAATAATTGTTGTCTAATTTTTACCTATAATAGTAATATTTTCTTCGACAATTTAGTTGAAGAAATTAGCTTGTATGTAGTTTAATCTTATTCAGTACTACCATGATACTTTATTTACGTATTAGTGGTGAAAATATTGAATATTGTTATCTTAAGAGGCATTATGTTAACCCATAATGTTATAAATAAACTATTAAATATTATTTTCTTTGACATTAAATAAATTCTTAGGAGTTCCCAATTGAATTTATGAAGAGTGTACAAAAGTTCCATAACCTTAGATGGACACAGAACTTAGGTGTTCTTGGCTCCTATGAAAGGCACAAGATACAGTATGGAGTAATCAGCACTATAGATATAGCAAATCAAAGAAGGGAGAAAGTGGATTACACTCTTCCATCAGAGAATCCCTAATCCATCTCATGTTGTTCCCTTATTTCCTGCTTCTAGTACCTTGAACAACAATGAAACTTTAACAGATAGTGTTCAAAATTAAGCATGCTCATATTTATTTCTTTTTGTACAATATAGAGTGAAATATGTAATACTCAACACTGATTTAGAGAAACAAGTAAACTACTTCAAATACTCAATCTATTTTTTATAGAAAGCTAAGTTAATATCTAAAGTCAGTTCTCAACATACTCAAAACCTATAGCTATAACTAACAAAACAAAAATTTGAAATAAACAAAGAATGGAAGGATCCTGCTTTGAGCACCTAAAACACAAGCATAGCCAGTATGATGGTGCATACATATTAATAAAATCTAGTATTACAATGCACTTACAAAATCCTGTATCATCATGCAATTACTAGCAAAATGCTGCATCACAGGGTCCATATCTATGAATTTCAAGCATCACAAACCGCCCTTTCAACAGAGTCAAAATAGAATAAAATCAGAGGATATAGCTGAGAGGTGAGAAATTCTTAAGTGCAACCAAACTCAATAATTCTTTAGTGAGTTTTGGCTCATAAACCCCATCTTAACTCGGCCTTTGTTTTTCATCTTCACTTCCCGTTGTTTTCGAAGGATTTGCAACCAACGCAACTTCTTTTGATTATGTCCATGTGGCTTATTCCCTGACTGTTTCACCATATCAAGCTTGGAAGGCTTTGGTTTATTTGAATGCCGGATGTGCCCCAGGACCCCTTCCGCGAGTCTTTGAAACTGCCCAACCTGGTTTCTCCGAGCCAACACTTTTGCAGCAGCCCCTCCCTTTGTCTTCTCAACCTTTTCTGTTAGCACTTCATGCTTGTCTTTATGGTGGAAGACAGTCTGCAAGTGATTCCATGTAGTAGGTCCATGACCTTCTCCAGAACGAGTGTTACCGTGATCATCATGGTGATGATGGTGATGATGGTGGTGATGGTGAAAGATTAGCCCCAACTTATTTCTCAGCCTCCTTAGTCTTCCAGTTGTTTTCTTAGGATATATTTCATAGTGGTGTCTATAAGATTTGAAACTTTCTAATCTAGAAGAAGGGTCATCTTCCATCTCGAGATATGAATTGTTAGTCTCCTCTGAAGTGTCCTCATATGCAGGATCCACCATCCTTCCTGATGAGGTACTTTGTATTTCATCTGACAAGGAATAGTCCTCAGAGTCACTACCACTACTATTTGCACTGCCTTGCTGAGAACTCCAGCGAGAGGAGTCAGCGTCAGAGTCAGGGTTAGAGCCTGAGCTTGACTCCTCCCGTTCATGATATTGTTGTAGAACCCTTGTCTTCCGTGGTTCAAGATGACTAGTGTTAAGAGTCCTTCTTCTGTCTCTGTGTTTATGGAAATTTACCTTAATCTCACTGGATCTCTGATCCAATAGGATTGGTTTCATTACCATCTGATGAGGTGGTGGTTTTTCTCTCCTTGCAATAATGGAGTTGGATCCAGCTGACTTTTGTGTATAAGAAGATTCAGAACTCATTTCCTTCGGATTCTGTTGAGTCTTAGACCATGTCACTGGATTTTTTCTTGCCAAGATTGCCCTGTTTGTTTTACTCACTAACATGGAATGCTTCTTACTATCATTGTCTTGATTCAAAGGGACCCTCAAACCTTGAATATCCTTACTAGCTCGACTCCCAAAGTAGGCATCACCCCTAACTAACTTATTCAATGGCTCAACACTACCTATCATAGCTATCTTTTGTTCTGAATTTTGAATTCTTTTGTGACTGCTCAAGTACTCTCCTTTTGATACCATCTGGGTACCAATCTGCTTCCGTACATCAATATTCTTTGAAGACTCCGCACTATTATGCAGCCAATAGTTCTGATTTGCCGTCTGACTTGGACTCAATGATTCTTTTCCAGCAAAAAAGGATTCCTCAAATGAACTTCTAGAAATCATATCTTCATCCTGACAACTTGGTTTCAATGTTTTCTGATTCATCAACCTATGTCCTTCCAAGAGGGACTTTCCACTACTCATCTTAGTTCCTGAAACCCCATTGTTTCTCTGTATTATAGGACTGTCTGAATTTGCTGCTTCATGCGTAGTAAGATGACCTGCACTGTTCTTAGTGGAATCCATCACATTGGAACAAATTTGGAAAGCCAAAATCCGAGACTCAATTCTTTTGATTGCACTAACCAAATCATCAGAGAAATCTCCCTTCTGATCCAGATGTTCAACCTGTCCGGCAGCATTAGAGTTTCTTTGGGCTTCATGGTTTCTATTCTGCAATAATACATTATTCTCTCCATTTTTCTCACCATCTTCTGCATCAAACATTTGTAACGATTCTTTTGCATGCTCACCATCGCCATATAAAGGATTTACATCATTTTGTTGTTGTTTGCTATGACTACTCTCGGTGTTGGGCAAACTGTCATTGCCATTAGACAGATCTGTTGTCTTCACTGCATTCTGCTGCATCGTACTACTTTCCTCACCTATACTGCATAGTGTTTTACATTGTGTTCCTCCATCATCAGAGATACTAAACTTTGACAGCTCTGGCAGTTGTTTCTGTGAAATTAATTTCAACTGAGGCAGCTCATCCTTCTCTGAAGTCATTTTACTACAAGTCGGATATTTCACTGAGCTTTGAGAAATGTTGGCTGCCACAAGAGAATTTGACCCCTGCCACTGGAGAAACATTTTTCTATTCAAAGGATGACTTTAGTAAAAGAAATCACATTCTTTATACTCCCTAAAGTTCAGCAGGTGCTAGAATTTGAAGCATTACCATAAAAGTTCATTTTATTCCTCTCATTAAGGTCAAAAAAAGAAGAAAAGATAGAAAAGAATCATAATATCTCTCATTTACAACTTTTTACTCCTAAAAAAGAGGGTCCCATTAGAAAATGGTGAATCATATATATGCACCTTTAAATGAGCCTCAAAAACACTTTCAACAGCAACATCCAGCAAACTTTTCAATAAAGCTCGTGCCCACTCAACCAACTGCCACAAACAAACCAAAATACACATCACAACAGCAACCTTTCAATAAACACTCACATGTCTCTAACTAGTTAGTAATAATACTATCAATAACAACAGCAAGAACACAAAAAAAAAAA
>Ga0209700_107293_pt1 | contig 15858 bp, 12 predicted proteins | sample SiratroredBW_FD_187528 | JGI IMG/M metagenome (GOLD analysis project Ga0209700, IMG submission 187528) | Root nodule microbial communities of legume samples collected from California, USA - Siratro red BW (SPAdes) (version 2) | ecosystem: Host-associated > Plants > Roots > Nodule | place: USA...
TTTTTTTTTATTTTTTTTTTTTTTTTTTTGAGTTACAATGGTTTACTCAAAAGGTGATTCATTGACTGTACCAAAAAATTAAACTTTTTTTTTTCTTTTATTTCTGCATGTCTTTAAGCATTCAGTGTGACTGTTTCTTTGGTTTACTGAAGTGTGAAGTTGGTGGAACAAGAACTTTGGCAGCGAGAAGAGAAGGGGTTGATTGGCATCCTTCCAGTGCGTGATGCTGCTGAAATTAAGCCAGTAGGTCCTACTGTATCTGAAGGTAATAAACTGTTTTTTTTACGAAGTTTAATTTTTGTACACTATTGGTGTAGAAATATTGACACTATCAACCAATAAAATTGAATTATTGACATGATTTTTAAGATAGGTATTATAACATTCAACAAAAATACTTTTTTATCATGGATGACAATGGGTGATTGAATATAAAAACCTTTACATTGTTAGCGTAAGAACTATTTACTCCTTTTTGTTTCCACCTCGACCAAATAAAACCTGGCTTGCCAATATTAATTTTAATTCCCCTCGTCCTTATAAGCACAGGCACTGATTCTGCAAATCAAAACACAAGAGTTCAAGGCGGTTCATCGGATTCTCATAAGCTTGATACAAAAAGGCAGAATGATGTTGTTCATTGGCACAATAGGTAAGACTCAAATGAATACCTTTTCCTTTTAAGTCAAATATCTTTAATAATGTTGTACATTGTAACAGTTCACAAGTCTGTTGTCTTTTTCTTTTTTGCCTGAACTGATGGCTTCTTTTATATTTCTATCTTTAGATGTTGGTAATTACAAAAATGTACAATAGTTTTCCAGTTCTATAAATTGAACAACTTATATGGCTTGTTTAGATTGAACAAAATGTTTTCTATTTTTACTTATGATTACTACTATTAAATATCACCTTATTTTCAAATATTTTGCATGGGAAATTGTGTAACAAACATTTTGGTATTTTCTCCATTTCATATACTAAAAACAAGAAACTAAGTGAAAATTTGGTGGAATTTGCGTAAGAATTAGAGAAAATAGAAAATGTATTCTTAGAACAAACTAGACCTTACTTATCTGATCAAATTTTGCAAAATAAAACCATAAAATTTTGGTTGATTTTTATCAACTTTGGTTCCAGGGGGGTAGCTGCCCGACCATTACATTTGTCAAGGGGAGTGGAGAAACCAAGTGGGAGGGTTACATACACAGTTGTTCTTGAAGGTTTGTGCAGATTTAGTGTACAGGAACTGAGCACAAGAGGAATATACCATACTGCAAGGATAAATTCCCTCGAGATGACTAAGACTGGTAAGTTGTTAATACTTTTTCTTCAGTATCAGCTTTTTGTGTAGGAAATCTATATTTTTATACCCTTTTGGTTTTCTTGCTATTTGGTAACATTAAATCAGCAGTTGGACAGTGATGATAAGACGTATTATGTAAGAGTTGTATATCCGACAGTGATGCGCTCCACCAGAGATTTGATATTTTATTGTCTATAAACAGTTAAATGATTATTTGGATACCTATGCCTTCCACTTGATGTAAACGCTACATACTGAAGCTTTTGTTTTCTGGCTGTGAACATTTAATCTTTTGACTTTTTATTATATACTTCTCATGAGGAAAGGGCATGTGACTTTAAAAGGTATTAAAGTTCACGTACTAAGAAGTCCGTTGAAAGCACCAGGGAGGAGAGTAAATGGTATTGTTTAGTCCTATGAAAGGTGTAGAGGACCATGAAGAACCGTCGAAGAAGTTGTTAAAAAGGATCTCATGAGGAATAATTCTCTAAGGAATGTTTTTTGACTGTGGCCAATGGCATCATATAATCCATACATCACTTAATGGATTAAGATTTTTGTTGTTGTTTTCAGCTTAACAGGGTGACATTTTAGCATTATGGTAAAAGAGAAGAAAAGGAATTTTATACTTGTTTCATGATGATTCAATTATTGATTAAAATTTAATCTATCATCTCTAAAGACTTTTAATTGCTTCCCTTTTTCTAATCTAGAGCTGGAACAAGTGGAGCAAGACCCAGATTTCATAATGTTGTCTCGCCAATTCAAAGCTACTGCTATGGAGCTTATTTCTGTTTTGGAGTTGGTAAAGCTTTTACCTTCAACACTTGTACTAACGTTGACTGAAAAACACAGAATTGCTATTTGGACATTGAGCACTGGAAACCCTAGGATACTTTAAATATTGGTTGAATATTATCATTATAGTCTATGCTTCCCTAAAATATTTTGGGTTATTGATGTGAACTTCTGTTTTATAGTTATAAAGTGTAAACTATTAGTTTTAAGATTTTGGAATTGTCATCCTTTCTGTGCTGCATTTGTATTAGTAGCTAATAATTCCTTGCTTTTTTATAGAAACAAAAAACTGGTGGAAGGACAAAAGTCCTTTTGGATAACGTTCCAGTTCACAAGTTGGCTGATATATTTGTTGCTAGTTTTGAGATAAGTTTTGAAGAACAATTATCTATGTTGGATTCAGTTGACCCAAAAGTGAGGCTTTCAAAAGCAACTGAGTTAGTTGACAGGCATTTACAGGTGAGTAATAGAGTTACTGATGCTTGACTTGGCTTGGTCTTTTAGCTTCTCTAATTCTACTTGTGCCTGTGTATGCCAACAGTCAATTCGTGTAGCTGAGAAAATCACACAAAAGGTTGAAGGACAATTGTCAAAATCTCAGAAAGAATTTCTTTTGCGCCAGCAGGTTAGCTTTCTTGCCCCTCTTTTTATGATTTATTTGTCATATACAAATGCAAGGTATTGGTGTTATACTGTGAGGAGCGTTACAACCTACTAAAATTAAATTAAATGTTTCAAGCCAATAGTTTTTTCAGACTATTATGACAAGTAGGAAGTCTGTGTGCACAGTATGCATTAGTAGATGATTTTTCTTTCCTTAATGGCAGTAATATATATAAATATGTAGGAAAATAACAATTTATTTTGTGTCTGTACAAATAAATCTTGACTGGCGATGCTGCACGGGAGCATTTTTCTGCTTTGTTTATGTGTGTTAATCGAATTGAAATGTTATTGTTATCTGATTATGTAACGTATATTTAGATGAGGGCTATAAAAGAGGAGCTTGGTGATAATGATGATGATGAGGATGACCTGGCTGCTCTCGAAAGAAAGATGCAAAGTGCAAGAATGCCACAGAATGTATGGAAACATGCACACAGAGAGTTGAGGTACTTCTCAATCGAAACATAATTAGATATGGTGATGAACTGAGGATTGATCTTTGTGAGGGAATAACTTGTTACATATGTTCTGCAAAATGAAAAGAAAATAATATTATCGTAATTTAAGTGCTTTTGTAGCCTTGGATTGACAATTGGTTCATTTTACTATAATTTCTGTTTCAGGAGGCTTAAGAAAATGCAGCCGCAGCAACCAGGGTATAACAGTTCAAGGGTTTACCTAGAGCTTCTTGCTGATCTGCCCTGGCAGAAGGCTAGCGAAGAGATTGAACTGGACTTAAGAGGTGCACAGAAGCGACTTGATAGTGATCACTATGGTTTAGTGAAGGTTAAGCAAAGGATAATCGAGTACCTGGCAGTTCGCAAGGTTGTCAAACACCTGTTACTATACTTTTCTAGTGTATGCGAAATTTAATGAGTTACTAATTTAAGGGCATATATGCATTACAGCTTAAACCAGATGCAAGGGGTCCTGTGTTGTGCTTTGTTGGGCCACCAGGTGTTGGGAAAACATCTTTGGCATCTTCTATTGCTGCTTCTTTGGGAAGAAAATTTGTGCGCATATCCCTTGGTGGAGTCAAGGATGAGGCTGATATTAGAGGACATAGGAGAACATATGTTGGAAGCATGCCTGGGCGGCTCATAGATGGATTAAAGGTTCAACTGATTTAAAATTTTGGACAATAATTGTAATAGCTTCTGATTTGTATGACATTTTCAAATACATGGGGGGAGGTTATTGATAGTTTTAGATTCTGATAGATGGAATGCTTTCATTTTCTTGTTTGCTCTGAGCCTTTTGGTTTTTTCCTAGTGAATGAGACTAGAACTAAGTCAGTATTAGGATAGGATGCATATAGACTAAATCTGAAATTCCAAAATGCTTATACAAAAGTGTAGTACATAAAATGCTGATTCAGTTAGAATATGGAGGGAGATAACAGATTAAATAATTTTTTTACTTGGATATTGGAGGGCCTCTTGTATAGGAGAAAAACTGCATTTATGAGGATTTGGTGCATATGAATGGAGTATTAGGACTAAATCAGTATTAGTTCTAATTAGGATGCATCAGAGACTAAATCTCTATGAATGGATGATCAGGACTAATGAATGAGACTAGAACTTAGTCAGAATTAGGAAACTGCATTTATGAGGATTTGGTGCATATGAATGGTGTATTAGGACTGAATCGGTGTTGGTTCTAGTGAATGAGACTAGAACTGAGTCAGAATTAGGATGCATAGAGACTAAATCTAAGATTCCAAAATGCTCACATAAAACTCTATTACAGAAAATGCTGATTGGCTAGAATAGAAAGGGAGGAGAGAAAGGGAGATTAAGTAATTTTTATATTGGGAACATTGGAGGGGCCTCTTGTACAGAATGAAAAATACATATATGAGTAATTGGTGCATATGATTATGACTAGAGTATTAGACCAGATAATTCTCACTTCTTTCAATGAATTCTCATTTGTAGTAAGAGTTTTAGACATGGTAATAATAGGAGAGATGGACTAAGAAACTAAAGAACTGTTACTAACATGACTTTTGTTTCAACAGAGGATAATGCGAGGGTAATTGTCACTTATGTAGATGAGTTTCAGAAAATCAGATATGCAAATGGGAGAGCCCTCTTCATCTATTTTTTTTTTCTTTAATAAACTCTTTTATAGTTCATGTGCTTCTTTGTTTTAGGCGGGTTTTGTATCCTCATATCATGTTATTTTCATGTCTCCTTACAATTTTATTTTTGTCAACGAGGGAGGCCACTGATATTGAAGGATTGGAATGTTAGTACGTGGGTTAACAAGTAGTTGTTGTTACTCATTAGCGAATTCACATGACAATGTTTGATGCTGGATTAGCGAATCTATGATTATATGATGCTGGATTATTTTTGTTGTGTAATTTATAATACTCCAGAGAGAATATGGAGTTGAATAAATAGTTTTGATTAGTGAACTCATGGGGTAGTGTTCTTTATTCTCTTATGATCATAATATGATTTAGGTTTCTTTTTTGCTTTACAATGTAAAAATATTCCATCTATATAATATATTTGCTAATTAGTGTGTTTGTATGGAATTTAGATAATTTTAGTAATCATAATGTTTCATAAGAAATATTTTAAAGCTAGGATACTGATTTATTTCTTTCTCACACATTATAATGTGTACTTCAAGTCATTAAGGACAAGCATTAAGGTTGACAAACAAAATTGAATATATATAATATAGTTTTTACTGTGTTTTTCTCTCATTGAAAGACTGATAATTTCTTTTCATATCTAACTTATAGAGAGTAGCTGTTTGCAATCCTGTCATGTTGCTTGATGAAGTTGACAAGACAGGCTCTGATATTCGTGGAGATCCAGCTTCAGCATTGCTAGAGGTTCTTGATCCGGAACAAAATAAATCGTTCAACGATCAGTATCCTTTACTTTTCAAGATGTGTTCCCTCAATTTGCTCTACTCCTCTGTTAGATGGGATGATATTTTTTGAGTCCCGACATCCTTTCTGATGAAGAATTTTCCCTTACACACCTCACCCAGCCAGATAAAAAAGCCTTAAGTTCAAAGAATGAATAATGCTATAGCTATTTCCTGATTGGAGGCACCTGTTCCTTTTGCAATTTTTACCATCTGGTTATCTGCCCACATTTTAGTTTTTTCCAGCATAAACCATATTCTTATTTTGAACTTGATCTTGCTAACTGCAATTTATTTTTCTGAAGATTTCACCATCCTTTTTCAGATTTGATTGTTGAGGATACGTTAATCTTAATTTAAGTTTACTTTTTTTGTAAGGAAATTGTGTTAATGTATACCCTGATATATCTATTACTTGACCAGAATTGTCATTTTTACCCTTTCGCCCCTTCTTATACACATTACCGAGGTGGATATCATATCCTCCTTATTATTGACATCAAATCATTCCTCTCACTATTCACTAATATTTTATCTTCTACTGTAAAAAGATCTGTAGTATTCCTTAACGTTAGCTAGCTATTTGAATGTTCCATTTGATCTATCCAAGGTAATTTTTGTGGCTACAGCAAATAGGTTGCAACCCATTCCTCCACCACTCCGGGATCGGATGGAAGTAATTGAGCTTCCTGGATACACACCTGAGGAAAAACTCCACATAGCTATGCGGCATTTGATTCCAAGAGTTTTAGACCAACATGGATTGAGTTCTGAGTTTCTTCAGATTCCAGAGGTACTAAATGCTTTTTTATACAAAATAGTTTCAGAAACATACAAAGTTTCCTCTCGTTCAGGGGAAGTGCAAAAAAAAAAAAAAAAAAAAGGAATAAGAAGAGAGACATATGATGTATTTTTAATTTCCATGGTATAGATAAATGTACGAGTGAGCAATTAATTTTATAATATCCATGTAAATGTTTTTTCAGTCTTCGCAATTGTGGAAAATTACTGGTTTCTATGTTTTGGTTGTATCTTACATTTTATTGATTGAATGTCTAAAGTCTTACTTTTACTAATCCTTTCGATTGCATTCTTTCCTTCTACATGGTCATTGTTCTTAGAGGATGCTATTAAAATAATGAAATCGGATGTAGCATAATAGTCTGAACTGAAATTACTGTAAAAAAAGTGTCAACTGAAACACTTCCTATACCATTTGTGTTCCTAGAAAGCAATTTTGTATAGAAATCTAATTAAGAGCTATTGTGATGTAGGCAATGGTGAAGCTTGTCATTCACAGATATACTAGGGAAGCTGGTGTGAGAAATTTGGAAAGGAATCTAGCTGCCTTGGCTCGAGCTGCTGCAGTAAGAGTTTTAGAGCAAGAACAAGTAGTTCCATTAAACAAAGGGATGCAAGGACTTACTACACCACTTGTGGAAAACAGACTGGCTGACAGTACTGAAGTTGAGATGGAAGTGATACCTATGGGTGTGAATAGTCGGGACATCACCAACACATTCAGGATTGCCTCTCCATTGGTTGTTGATGAAACTATGCTCGAAAAAGTGCTTGGGGTAATTGATATGCCATAGCATATTATAATGTGTGCTTACAACATTTCTTTGATGTATTACATGTAAATGAATTGGCTTGGTTGTGATGTCATTATGAAAGATTTTTCATAAGCAAATTTTGAAGGAAACTAATTATCTGATGTCATGTAATGCAGCCCCCAAAATTTGATGGTAGTGAGGCTGCTGAACGTGTTGCTACCCCTGGGGTCTCTGTTGGGCTAGTTTGGACTGCTTTTGGTGGAGAAGTTCAGTTTGTGGAGGCTACAGCAATGGTTGGGAAGGGTGAACTGCATCTTACCGGACAACTTGGTGATGTAATAAAAGAATCAGCTCAGATTGCTCTAACATGGGTATATACAATCAAATCCAAGTTGCTTAATTCTCCTTCCATCTTGATTGGTTTATCCTACTAGCATCTCAACATGTTTTATTGGACCCGTGGAATAAGGGTGTAAGGGACTGTATTTAAAAAATCTATAGCATCATGTGCATAAAAGTTTATCTATGGTTGTGGTTTGCTAATATTGTATTTTGAAGTCTCTTGTTCCTGTTTGGATCCAATTATAAGGTCCCGAGTTTTCCAACAATAACGTTTAGCTTGTGGTTCTCCCTATATTCTTATCAATTTGTATTTGGTACTGCTTTCCTCCATATTTCTGAGTTGCAAATGAGTAGCATAGATGAGTTTGTGGTTAGATCACTTGGGTACTGGGATTTTGGAATGTTGTGAGATGTTAGGATGCAATTGCAAGGTATGAGATTTGAGTTCTATATTAGCAATATGGGATTCTAATTGGAGGGTTTATTAAGTATTGGCTCTTTAACTCCAACTACTAGTTTCTGTGATGTGGTTCTGCGAAGATTTTTTTAGTTCCCTTTGAGAAAAAGATGGAATAAGTCTAAACTTTTAAAGCAGAACCCATTAAGTGTGTTTGTGACAAAATAAAAAAGAAAAATCCTTTAGTCTGTGTCTTGCGGTGTGCACAAGTGAAATTTTCTTTAATTTTTTAGCCTTAGATTTGGTCATTCAGATTGAAGGTTGTATCAGCATGATACGCTTGTCGTACACATTGGATCTCATTTTCTTTTTTGATACGTGCCATCAGACTGTTATATATGCTCAACATATGGATTAATTCGGGGATCATTACTTGCTTTTCTTTAACTATAAAAGATTGGTTTTGTAGGTAAGGGCAAGGGCAACTGACCTTAGGCTGGCTGCTGAGGAGGGATTTAATCTTTTGGAGGGCCGTGATGTACACATACATTTTCCTGCAGGTGCTGTACCTAAAGATGGGCCCTCTGCAGGTGTGACTTTGGTCACGGCATTGGTATCACTTTTCAGTCAGCAAAGGGTGAGATCAGACACGGCTATGACTGGAGAGATGACATTGAGGGGTCTAGTTCTACCCGTTGGTGGTGTCAAGGATAAGGTGAAATTCTTATATCTTTTGGACCTTTGTCAACTTTCTGAGACAAGACTATTGACTTAAATAGAATGAATTCAAATTTTATAATTATTTTTGCCATTCTGCCACAGTGTCCACCATAAAACTAAGAGGAAGTTTTGCCTGCTGCCTGCCATTGGGAACACAGAGTACACATAATAGTAACCCATTTCACTTGATGAGATAAAATTTGGTTGTTGTTACCAATTGGAATAACCTGGCATAATTATTAATGACTTGATTAACTCTTTGTCCCATAATATAGAGTATTTTAATCTGTCCCTATTTTATTTTTTGTTTGGTTTTGGTCGATGTTAACTTTTTTACTATGGTCTGTTCGCTGTTTGTTTGAGTTCAACACATTCCTTTGGGAAAAGAGATGGCAGATATGTATCTGCTTGAATTGTTTGGGATAGACATAAAGAAAACGGGTGTCTTTTGTGCTTTAAGGCGTAGTGGACTTCATAGCTTATAGAGGTTTAATTAACTCCATTATATTTTTATCAAAAAGAAATTAACCAATTACTAGGTAGAATTATATGAACCCAGTTTGCTATTACAAATGGAGTTAATGCTTTTGCATAAATTAGTTTGCCATTTTTGTGCGGCTTTAAATGTATTGATCGTATCTGAATAAGCATATTCAAGAAAGAGATTAAAAAATATTAAGATTGTAAAAGGTGGTATAAAGTGACCTTTTTCATTTCATTATTTCAGATATTAGCTGCACATCGTTACGGTATTAAGAGAGTTATCCTGCCTGAAAGGAACTTGAAGGACTTGGTTGAAGTGCCATCCTCAGTGCTAGCCAATTTGGAGGTAATTCAACTGCCACTTTTTGCAGCAAGGTTGCAAATTTTACAGCTACGAGTGAGCATGTTTCTACTAATCTAGACAATTCAACGGTCTTGAAAATTCTCTCTCTATTTTTAAATACTATATTCAAACCTTTCAGTAGGCCTTGTACCGGCCTATTTTCATTTTCTACATTTTAATGTTTCTCAATCAGGTCTTATCATCACTGAATTGAAGCACAAAATCACACTTTTCTTTTTTAAACTTCCTTGACAGATTTTGCTTGCTAAACGAGTGGAAGATGTGTTGGAGCATGCTTTTGATGGTGGGTGCCCTTGGAGGCAACACTCAAAGTTATAACAGCATCCTTGATATGAAGCACGTGGTAGTACCCACACCATTGTGTTTCAAATCATTAATGGCTTGTATATCAATTCAGCATATGGTCCCATTCTGATCTATGATTCTCCTTTTGATACCGGGGTCGAGTCCAAGTACATTGACCCATTCAACTGGTCGTAATTGAGCAAAACTCAACCTACCAACAATTTGGATGGGAGCTGACATCTCCATATATAATTGAAAATCCACTTCACCACAATTCACCACAATTTTAGTATGTAAATGCTTTAGCTTGATACCAGCTATTGTTTAAGGTGACATCTTTTAAGTGATTTAATGCAACATCTCCAGCTCACTCTTTTTGTAAATTTTTTACCTTGTCACCATACATACATACATATATATAGTGTTTTTTTTGTAATGTTGTGCATAGATAATTAACTTCTTCAAACAAGTGTTTCCTCTCTCTTCTTGTTGCTTTTCAACCCTTTTTCTTTCTTTTGTTTTAGTTTGTTTAGTCAGTAAGGCCGAGTTTCGAAATATGCTGTCAACTGCATGTTTGCACAGTGATTGTCTAACTTTGTCCATCTTACTCGTCATTCAGGATGATGGAATGGGTGCTCAGCTACCTCGTTTCTTCGTAGCCTCTGTTTGTTTTTTCCCGTCTATAAAAAAACTGCAGTTATTGTTATGTATGCAACAGGCCTTATTGTTAATTTTCTAGTGAGTAATCATATAAGAAATAAAAGATTGAATCATTTTATGAAATTAGAACTGCAAAAAGAAAAGAAATTATACAATCAATATAATCCACACATGATGTTAATGGGTTTTCAAATAAAATGTCATGGCTATGGGGTATGCATACTATAACTTAATTATTCTGAATGATAAAAAAAAGTACTCTCAGTGAAATTTACATATTTTTATATCTATGCTTTGTTATATATTTGCATGTGTGTACATATATTAATTTTGTATTTTTTTTATAATTATTAAAAATGTGAATTAGTTATTGAAATAATAAAATAATTTAAATACAATAATCAAATGATAAATTCATACATTTTACTAAAAATATAATTTATGTTTAAGATTCTTATTTTTATGATCTTTGATATATGTACGCAACACTTCTTATATCAACCTTACCTTTTTTTTTTTCAAATCCAACAATTTAATCATAAAAGAGAATTATAATGAAAGGATAAACATTTTAATTTGAGAAAATATAAAAAAAGATTAAAAGAAAATATAATAAAAGAATAAATAATAAAATACATTATTAATTCAGTTGGTATTCGAAATAGTAGATTAAGATTATTTGTGGAAGTTTAATAGAATACTTTTAAAAGATGGATTAAATTATAATAAACAGAAGTATATATCACATTTTTTTACATAATATATACCACATGTTTAGGAAGGGTAAAATTAGAAATTACTGTAACGAGAATATAATAAAACAAAACATATAAATTCCTAATTAAAATATAAAATGACTTACAACTTAAAACAGTGAAAAATATACATAAAATAATTTATAATTAAATAATAACTAATTCCAAAATCCTATTATTGTTTTTATGTGTTTCGAGCCTTTAATTATTTTAAGTAAACTTTTATATTAGGTTAAATCTTGTTAAAAATAAAACATGAAGATTTAATTGGGGCTGAATACATTGCCTTAAAATTTTGAATAAACTTTTCCTTTTCTTCATATTTGTTATAAGATATTTTTATAACTAAATTAATACTTATTTAATGCATAAGCACACACGAAACATTATTAGTTGTTAAAAAATGGTTATTTTAATTGTTTATTATTAACAATGAGTACATTTTACAAAAATAGTAGAATTGCTATAAGTCAAAGGTTTCTTCTAAATATATAACACAATGCATACTCAGTACTCAAACTTAAGATTACGGGTTAAATTGGAGCAACTTTGTCCCAACTGTTTATTTTTAATTAGTTTAGAAAAATATACTTATTTTATTGTTAATTCAATTGACATAGTTTTAGGATTTATTCTTTTGTTGGTATAGAAAATAAAGACATTATATCATGTAATAAATTCAAACGAAATCTTATTATAAGAATATACTGAAATGGAACATTAAGATTAAAACATATTTTCTTTCCTTACATTAAAATTAAAAAAATGAAATGTTTCATTTGTTTTTTTTTTTAATTTAAAATGCAGGATTAAAAAGTTAATATTCTTTTACAATATTTCCACTTATTTGAATTTCTTAAATAGTGTATTGATTTAATTATATGAACCTTGTTCTTCATGTGTATTATTTTTTTTAACATTTATCGTGTTACACTTTTTTTTTTTCAAAAAAATAATAGTATTTACACAACGTATTCTAAATCACAATTATTTATATACTGTTAGTCTTTACTCTTCTGTTTCTTCTTATTTCTTTCATCCTTTCCAATTTCCGTTGTGTTGATGATGTTCTCAATCAGAGTAGGGATAACGATAAATATATTTGACACTCAAGTTAATGATTGATGTAAGTATGATTAGGATATTATGAGTCAAGATCTCATTACTTAAGATAGTAGAGATGATTTTGTATGTATAGTCGTAGTCTTATTTATAGCATTTATAGCTTGTACGTATATCTGAATACGCCCAAGTAGGTTTTACTTGGCTCTCGTTCCTTACTTATAATTTATAGGTTAATTACTTTGCTCTAATTGTGAATCTCTAGCAGACCCAAATTATGGGTTATATAAACTATTTAGTGATCAATTTATCCAAAGGTAATGACAACTCGTCTGGCTTACTGTTCCAAACTCGAATAAAAGGTGAATAGTTTTGTAAGAAAAATTATTTCATATTATCTAGGATTTTAGTTCTGGGATTGTCCCTTATAGTGTATATATATTATATTATAAATCATAGTAGTTTTTAATGCTGCATAATTAATTTTCTTCGAAATACATTTAAACAAATAAATCATTTGACGAATTTGTCATGAGTGAAGCTCAACACGTATTAATTAGTTTAGCGTGAACAAGTATCTATATTGATATCCATAACTCTTTTGAATAAGGCACTTTCAGTTTTTTTGTTTTTTTTGTTTTTTTTTGTTTTTTTTTTACGTAGTATCGGACTACCTCGGCTGTTTTTTATATGATACAAAATTGCTTGCTGTATTAAATAAATTTTTAATATATTAATAATATCATTTTGATTTTTATTTTAAATTTATATATTAAATAATTTTTTTTCGTTCACACGTACAAATATTGTATAAATCTTTGTTTTTTCAATCAATTTTATGTTAATAATTATTTTATTTTTTATGAGTGTGTTAAAATGATATATTTTGTGTTAAAATATTTACAATTTAAAATGAAATAATAATATAATTAAGTTTAAAAATTCAGTTGAACATATTCTTTTAAATATTTAATTTTCTGATAACGAATTAGTTGAAAAAAATTACAAATATTCTTAAGATTTATAAGATTTTTTTTATTATATTTTATTAAGATAATTTTTTATTATTTTTCAAAAAAGTTTGTTAATATAATACAGAGAAAGATGTTAACAATTTTTTTTCTTGATCTAGTTACACTCATTTAACATGTGACTCAGTTGAGCGTGTGATAAAGAAAAATTATTTAATAAATAATTTTTAAAATAAAAATAATAAAAATTGACATATTAAAAATTTATTATGTAGTGCAGAAATCAAATTATATTATATAGTGCAGGAAGCAATTGGCCTTAACATGTGGTATTGGGCTTATTTTGTTTAAAGTGAACCAACATTTGCAACAACCACTTTCAACTATCACCTTTTTTGTGGTTGCCAACAAAAATTAATAACTTTTTTCATTTCTTTTGAATATTTTTTAAAATGGAATGACAAAACTCTCAACTTTTTTTGCGTGTTTCTAAAAACTTAGTTCTCTTTTAGATATTTTTTATGAGTTTCGGGTCTTGTGGGCCTACCGTGTCTCTCGATGTTTCCGATGACGGTTCACAAGCTTACTTCATTTCTATTATCGATGAAATTTGATACTTAATCCTATCGCTTTTGAAACACTAACTTCAGGATAAGAAAATGTATCTACACCCATTCTTTTGTATCTCTACCCCCATACTTTCATATAATTAAATAATATATATATATATATATATATATATATATATATATATATATATATATATATAACATATTAATAGTATAAGTTGTATAACTCTAATAAAAATAAATTTTAAATAGACAGATAATAGTAAGTTTATAAATATATTATAAACGTTTTTTTTTATTAAAAAATGTATCTTTATACTTCTAAATCTGTTTCTTGAATAGAAAGATAATTAGGATACCAATGTGTTGTAAGAACACAACTTTGAGAAGGTAACAAAAAGAAAAGAGAGTTTGAAATCCAAAGAGAACAAAACACTTATTCTAATCAAAATTTTGTTTGAATTAGTTATGTTTAGTCTCCGTCATCTCCTGGTTTGTAGTTTTAGAGAAAAAATGGCAAATTACTTTAATGAAATCTTAGATAGAAACGAAGAAAGATATAAAGCACTTATATTTTAAAAAGATAATATTTATAGAGAACCAAAAATAAAGTTGTTTTTTATTTTTATGTATAAATTTGTTAACTTAAAAGGCAATTATAATTCTGCATAAACTTTACCCCTTACCACCTAAAAACATGTTATTGCTACTTTTAAACAGTAGACAATTGCAAAAAGAGTTATAGGTGTTGAAAACAAAAACTAACGGTTTTTATTTCTGTTTTTAGTTAATTCGTTGAATCCTTTGTATATAAAAACAGCTAATCTAACTCTAATACAAATTACGTGAGAAATTTAACGACACTACTAAAGTGAAAAAAGCATATAAAAATACTAGGTAGTAAATAAAGTATTTGATAAATATAATCAACATTAAAATTATTCGAATCTCTTCACTTTAGTGCAAGGTGTGCATATCTCTTCACACATTAATTCATCTAGTCATCACTTCCCAATTTTGTCCACACACTACATTATCCTTCTCTAGTTATACATAAAAAGGACGGATAGATACAAGGAGAGTAACCTCATTTTTCTTAAAAAGTATGTGGTCTCGGGCTCCTAATGTTAACGTTTACGCAACTTTTAATTATTTTAGTATAATTGATGCATGTGGCTTTTGTAGGGTTAAGAGCTCACAAAAATTGTTCATGAGTTACGTGACAAAATTACCTCTGGCTTCTATTATGACTATTATGAAAAGATTGGCAAAACGAACTCAATCAGAACAGAAATGCATACGGAAAGTGATAAAATGTTAGTTTCAACATAGCTTTCCACGATAGTTTTGTAGGGTTTAGCTTCAATATGGCTTTCTACGAAGTTTTTCTTTCATATTAATCAGCGTGTAGCATCAAATTCTTGCTGCAATACCAAACTAGATAATATAATATAATAATGATGTTATGTGTGAATCATATTATTGTTATGTTTCTTTTTAGTGATTTACTAATGCAAATAGATTTGAAGGTGACAAATGTTTTTTATCTGTGAATGTATGAGGAAAGACGATCACGAATTTGTGAGAGAAGAAGTGTGCGCCTTCTCTCTCAAGAGAATGACGAGAAAAGTTGCGTCACATTACAATGATATAAGTGTTTTTGTTTTTATTATGCAATTTCTTATAACTATGTAGAATTTCGTGAGACACGCATGAGCCATGCACATGGCAAGTGAGAAGCAAAACTCAAGCGAACACCCAAGTACGATTAAGGATAATCGATTATGCAGGATAAGATAATATATTATACGTTGTTTTTTTTTTCATACATATCATTATTCATGCACCATAATCAATTACGTACCAAATCTGTAATACATAATAGATTGTGTCACGGTACATAATTATATGGGTATGTCTTTTAATTTTCCGTGTTGTGTAATTCTAATTGTATTGTTTGGAGTTTAGATTCTTGTTTTCATTGTGATGTGTAGGTTGTAACTGTGTTTTTTTTTTTTTTTTTTAGTTTTTT
>Ga0209700_107294_pt1 | contig 15853 bp, 6 predicted proteins | sample SiratroredBW_FD_187528 | JGI IMG/M metagenome (GOLD analysis project Ga0209700, IMG submission 187528) | Root nodule microbial communities of legume samples collected from California, USA - Siratro red BW (SPAdes) (version 2) | ecosystem: Host-associated > Plants > Roots > Nodule | place: USA...
AGAAATAAAAAAAAAAAAAAAGCAAGAGGGAAAGTATTTGTTTTTATTTATCTTTAAATTTGCTTCACAACCACAATGCATTCATGTGCTGTTCAATTACAGAAAGCAAAGAAGTGCCTTACAACTGTATAAAAACACAATAATAATAATTGATGAACAATACAAACGAAAAAGAAAAAGATTGACAAGTCTTGCTTCTTATGAGACAAAACCCTCGGAAACTTTGCTTCCGTTGTTTTCCTTGTGTGAATGCATAGTGCATCTTCTTGCTATCAACAACGTTCTTTATTGGCACATATTCTTCATAAATAACCTACAAAGTACACGCGCATGGTTAGCATAATAGTCTACAGTCCCTTTCATCAGTTATTCGCTCAATAATATCAGGAAATGAGGAAATAATTCTCCCTTGTATACTAATGCAGGCAAAATGATATTGTTATTTAGATTATGGATCTACTTTTTATAACTATTTTTTTCCTTTGATTTTGGATTTTGGGTTTTAATCTTTAAAATATGACGAAGAAAATAATTCTCGAACACTATTTAGATATCTACATCTTGCGAGAGATAAAAAATAAATAAATAAGAGAAATAAGTATCTATAAAATGATTAATAATGATATGTCTGAGAAAAAAAAATGCGAAGTGTTGATGGATTTTTATAATTATGGAGTCCAAATATCAGTACGCTACACACAAAAAGGTTACATGTAAGTAAAAAATATACGATATAGTATACGGTGTTAATTTCGAGTACAAAACTGTAATATTATGGTGGCGTTATACCCTTGAGAAATGTTAGTCGCCATCAAAGCTTTGAAAAAGATAAAAGGTTAGCATCTTTTAAGAATAATAAAACTATACTTAAAAAGAATATGCGTAATTTGTTTCTAATAAACATGAAACAAGCAAAACTATGGGCAGAAAATTCTAAAAATTTTAAATAAAAAAATGGTAAGTTGAAAGCGCCATGATTACTTTATGGTTTTATGGTCAACAGCCAAAAGTCTTTAGAATTTTGAGATTTAAAAAAAAAATGAAAGTTTTATTCGATCGAAATAAATAAGAGTGTTAACATCACATGCTTCTTTTTATTAGTTTACTTTCTAAACTGTCAACTTAGGGCTAGCGTTAACATTGTAGCTTAGACGTGATTGCATGTAAAAAGAGTTTTAACGTAAATATTATATGATTACTATGATAATGTAGGTTTTGTGAAGAAGATTACCACGAGGCACACTAGGCAATAGCACTATCTAGTAGTGATATGGAGGAGGAGGGGATGCGTAGATGTAGTGTGGTGGAGGTGGTGAATGGACAGGAGGAGGAGGAGACTTATACTTGTAAACTGGGGGTGGAGGGGATTTGTATTTGTAAACTGGGGGTGGTGGAGATGGGTACTTGTATGGTGGGGGTGGGGGAGAAGGGTACTTGTATGGTGGTGGTGGAGACTTGTACTTGTAAACTGGTGGTGGTGGAGAAGGGTATTTGTAAGGCTTCTTAGGAGGTGGTGGAGGAGATGAGTACTTGTATGGTGGGGGATGTGGAGAAGGATACTCGTAGGGAGGGGGTGGAGACTTGTATTTGTAAACTGGTGGAGGAGGAGAGTTGTACTTATAAACTGGTGGGGGAGGAGAAGGGTACTTGTATGGGGGAGGTGGAGGAGATGGGTACTTGTAGGGAGGAGGGGGAGACTTGTACTTGTAAACTGGGGGAGGAGGAGACTTGTATTTGTATACTGGTGGTGGAGGAGAAGAGTACTTGTAGGGTGGAGGAGGAGGAGATGGGTACTTGTAGGGAGGAGGAGGAGACTTGTACTTGTAAACTGGGGGTGGTGGAGATGGGTACTTGTATGGGGGTGGAGGAGGAGATGGGTACTTGTAAGGTGGAGGAGGAGACTTGTACTTGTAAACTGGTGGAGGAGGAGACTTGTACTTGTAGACGGGTGGTGGTGGAGATGGGTACTTATATGGTGGAGGTGGAGGAGATGGGTACTTGTAGGGAGGAGGAGGGGACTTGTACTTGTAAACTGGAGGTGGAGGAGATGAGTATTTGTATGGGTTCTTTGGAGGTGGTGGAGAGTGATAGTAGTAGGGAGGAGGAGGTGAATGCTTTGGTGGAGGTGGAGAGTGGTAGTAATAGGGAGGAGGAGGTGAGTGTTTTGGTGGAGGTGGAGAGTGGTAGTAATAAGGAGGAGGAGGTGAGTGCTTTGGTGGAGGTGGAGAGTGGTAGTAGTATGGTGGAGGAGGTGAATGCTTTGGTGGTGGGGGAGAGTGGTAGTAATAAGGAGGAGGAGGTGAATGCTTTGGTGGTGGGGGAGAGTGGTAGTAATAAGGAGGAGGAGGTGAATGTTTTGGTGGTGGTGGAGAGTGGTAGTAATAAGGAGGAGGAGGTGAGTGTTTAGGTGGAGGTGGAGAGTGGTAGTAATAAGGAGGAGGAGGTGAATGCTTTGGTGGAGGGGGAGAGTGGTAGTAGTAAGGAGGAGGAGGTGAGTGTTTTGGTGGAGGTGGAGAGTGATAATAATATGGAGGTGGAGGTGAGTGCTTTGGTGGTGGAGGAGAGTGGTAGTAGTAAGGCTTTGGTGGTGGTGGTGGAGATGAGTAGATGTAGTTGTCAGCCAAAGTTTGAGATGGGAGGGTGAGAGAAATAATGGTTAATGCAAGAGTGGTTAGAGTGAGAGAGGCCATTGGAAACCCCATGTTGGGTTTTGGTGTTGCCATTAGGAAAGGTAGGGTTACCCTATATATAGCTTTTTTTTAACCCATTTATCCAACTATTTTATCTTGGTTGGTGGACTTGGATTTTATCTCCTCCAACTCTCCTATGAACAATGTGAAACTATTAAAAAGTAACTTGTATTGAGTTTGGGGACCAATGTAATCCAAGTTGGTTGTAGGAGGAGGCATTGGATTTGATAGAGACAGCTGGCCATGAAAATAATTATAAAGAAGCAATTGAATTAACTAACCAATTATCTCAAAATGTTGACTATGCCCTTATTTTCTTTATAAGAAGAAGACACCAACCGTCATTTCAATTTTTTCTTTTCCATGCCCAATTTTCAAAATAATTAAAATTAATAAACATATTGTCCTTGTCAAGGTATAGGGTATTTGATGTAATTAATTTCTCACATCTCTTAATTTTCTAACAGTCTTCATTCTATTGAAACATTTGAAGCTCTGTGCATGATGAATTTGAAGTCAGTTAATCTCTTGTAGTACTTTCTGTGGACCATGGCTATCATAATGAACATGGCATCTTTTATCTTTTTCAATCTCTATTGTGGAGGCCAAAAGGAATATTTACATATTGCATGGTATTGCTTTCCCTATATCAAAGGAAATAAAGGCATATGAAGATAAATGCACTCTATAAAGTCTTTCCTTTTTTGCTTTTTAGCAGTTTACTGCTTAAAGTACACAACTGTTGAATGAAATAGGTCACCATAAGAACTTGCCCATGACTTCCAATTAATTTTCTGTTTCTTAATAATTCATAGGAGGAAATTTAGAAGATGCGCAGCACGTTCATGAATGATGGGAAACTATTTATAAAATATAATACAATAAAATATTCATGTGTATATTTTGTACAATGTTGAATCTCTTTAATTCTTTGTTGCCTTAAAATATATTATTTATATTTTTCTTTGAAATATTGAAAAAAATATATTAAAAGTAATGGAGCACATTCACGGCCAGATGTTTCAGACAAATACACCCTCCTCATTAACGACAACTTTCTTTGAATTTTTTTTCTACAATAATATATTCATGATAAGTTAAGTTTCATTAAATAATGGTCAAACATTGCATGTTGAGACGCGTAAATGATATATTGACCCGCATTTGATGTTCTTCATTCTTCGTAAATATTAACTTTACCATATAACTTATTTTTCACTCATTTATTATATCTTCCTCTTCTCCTCTTTATTTATTTCTTTCCTTCCTTATAATAAGGTTATAGAAAATAAAAAAGTTAATTTTGTGTCCCTATTGAGTAGATTAGGGTGATGCCTAGGTCAGATATAGTGTTGTATTTGTTCTACTTCACCGTATCCCAAAACCAATAAAATATGAAAAAAAAAAAGTCAATAAGCACGTACTATGTTTCTACACTAAACTTACTAAAGATGAATCTTTTTAGAAAAATGTAAAATAATAAAGAAAATGGTTATCACTTTATCCAATTTCCCAAGGGGCAGTATAACATTTTAAAATTAAAATACCTCTGTCAGCCTTTTTCCTATACACGTAATGAAAATCTTTTCTACTTCAAGAATTAAAATTAAAATTAAAAAAATTACAGATAGTAAATTAAAAATTCATTCATTTTGAAAAGCATGGAAAGTAGTGTGATTGGTTACTAGTTTTATAATGGAATGTGACGTTAATGAAAGCATTTTAATGGAAAGAAAATATATAGCATTGTTCATGTCAAATTCTGCATCTCCCCTTACTTTTTGACTGTTTAGTTTATACCTGAAACTGAGACAGGGAAAGCGCCTTCTCAAAAATGCCATTTTCATTACATTACACATCTGTATTTCTTAATCCAACCCAATCAAATTTTCTTAACTTTTTACATCTACGTCAAAATCTAGAACAAATTATATACCACTACGTGTAAATCTGAATGAGAGCTAAAGTTAAAGTAACACATCAAAGACATAGCATCAAACCTTTCTTTTTAACGTAAATAATGGTTTTTGATTATTTGCTTTTAGCATGAACAAGAAGAGAGAGAGAAATTACATTGCACTCAAATTAAACAACATTAAAACAAGAAAAATGTAGTATACCCTTCGATAAAAAATTTCTGGTAAATAATTGATTCAGAGATATATTTCGTTCTAAGTATAATAAGAAAAGATTATAATCTTAATATCAAATTTAATTCTATTAATTTTGTTTATTATTGTTAATAATTGAAGTAATTGAACATATTAAACCTTTATTAATCATTACGTGTGTTAATTAGAAGAAGAGTTAAATAATATTAATATGTAATTAATTTTGAAAGAGTTTTTTATCTTTTATCTTTTATTTTGTAAAATTAAAACTTTTAATAGTTCTTTCAAAATTAATTAATATTAAAGTTAATTTTCTTTTTAATAAACACACTTGAAAATTACTAAAGATCAAATATATGTTTTTTATTAATAAAATAAAGCTAAAAAATTTAAAGTTGTTATTAATCCTAAACACTTTTATTCCATTTTTTTTATTTATGTCTTTATTTCTATATTTTAAATTACATACAAAAAAATTTTAAAATTTTAAACTATTTAATATCTTTGATGTAATAAATAAAAAATTATAAAAATAAAGAAGATAGTGAAATATGGCTAAGAATGATTATAGTAATTTTTGGATGTTCAGAATGTCAATTGTGACGATAACATTTAAGAGTGGGGAACAACGAAATAATTAGCAATTGCCAGCTACTTCAATTGTTGTTTTCTTGCTTTTGGTTAGACGTGCAGGAAACAGTGACCAGTTAATTAGTGAGAACAACATATTATACTACAATATTACTTCCAGATTTTCAAAAAGATTTTGAGTTATATTCTAAAATTTAACTAAGCTTTCTGCGTTAATTGTCCACTTGTCATGGGCATAAATTAAACACCAAAACTTGCATAAGTTACTGGTGTTATTCAAACAAATTTAGAATTTTACTTAAATAATTTATATTTTATTAAATCTATTACACATTTGATTTATATTTTTTTTTATTTCTCTTCTTCGTCAACGAACAACTCTCCTTCAAAATAATGCTGTCAATTCCACATTTTTATTTGACCTATTGTTACATTTTTATGTTCTTTAAGATATATGATTTTAACTTTTAATAATATTAAGTATTTAATTTTACGATTTTATTAATTTATAATTTAATATATTTATCAGATTTTGAGTAATATATTTTTTATTATTATATTTAATTTAAAGGATGAAAGAAAGAATAAATGTTTGTTGAAAAAATAGTTAGAAATTAAAAATCGAAAAAAAAACTCAATTCAAACCAAACTGCACGCATTTATTTAATTTTATTTGAATTTTTTCTCTTTCAAACCAAATTGCATATATTTTTTATATTTCGTTTGCATATTTTTAAAAACAAATTGGATCAAACCAAACCACAAACACCTCTATTATTAATAGAATTTTAAATATAATTTGAAAATAACATCGAGAATACTTACAGTATTATATGTAAGTTTTTTCTCTTAAATAAAAGAAACAATAAATAACTCGTCTTAGAGTTTATCAGATTAAAATAGGTCAAAATTCAAAATTTGAAAATAATAATAGTTTATCCTAGTTTAAAACTTGATCACCAATCTTCGTGGCCACACACCCCAACTAAAACATGTTCAACACTTCCTATGGCTCTAGAATCCTCTTTGTGTGTGGTAAGCCTCTTGTGTGTTCAATTGAGATGAATACAATTCGTTTATAAAGATTCATCTCGTAAATATCTCTCATGATGTATCATTATGAATACCCTTAAATCAAATAATATTTTCTATCTTTAGTTGGTATGTGAACTGCATTAAATGATCATTAATTAAAAATGTCAGGAACAAAAGACTCGAAATTGGTAGGGTAGTTAGCATGTGTAGTTGGACAATAATCATTGACGATGTCTGTAGGAAGGGTGTAGAAGCCATACACAGGAATGTGCCGTAATAAAATACAATCACAAAAATGGTGACTGTGAGACATGTTATTCAGAATTTATGGAGAACAGAAAATTTGTACTATATTCTTGAAGTATCAAGCAGAAAAGGCTACGATGAAGATGGAATTTTACTCTTCATTCTTTTACATAGACTAAAAGGTTCATAAATGAGTTTCTATATTTGTTTTTTGCATAGCAAGTTTAGGTATATGCTTTCCATGTAAAGAGATCAATAATTTATGGTAGTTACTATTGTCTGATAGAGGTAGATAGAGAGAATAATGCTATGAAAGTTGTTGAACTTGTGTCTATTTTTATGATATATCAGTATTTATGATTGTTGAATATGAAGAAAAATGGTGATAGATATAGTAAAAGTAATTAACTTTTATGGTAGAAATTTGAGTGCAATACTGATTTTGAGGACTTTTGATAGTTGGTTATTATAAAGTAATTTAAAATTTGGAATAAATAAACACTTACTCCCACGGCTCCTTTTTTTAAATGTGGTTAAGTTCTTTTAGAAATGAAAAATATAATAAATTTGTATAATTTTAATAAAATATTTATAATATTTTCTAGTTTACCATTTTTAATTGTACATCACATACACACATATAATATATATATATATATATATATATATATAACTAATTAAAAATAATATAAAGAGTAAGTATAAATAACTAAATAATAATTTCTTAAATTTTGAAAATAATGTTTAAAATATGCAAAAGGTTTAATAAATTACTACATTTAAAGAGAGATTTTTAACTAACTAGTGAGATTTTTTGTTATGAGGGATTATATAATTCAAGTTATGGACTTGTTGTATATATTTTATGTATCAATTGTACTATAGTAAGGAAAATTGCTGTTTGCTTATGTGTAAAAAAATCCATGCCCAAGAGGCATCTCTAACAACAATAGCTCTTTCGTCAAATTATAAGTGCATGGAACACGACAATTTCAGATAATATTGTTTGTATGAAAGCAACATTACTACAAAATTTGAATATTATACAAGAAATATAGATTTATAACAAATTATTTTTTAATATGTTTATTATTAGGTTAATTTTGTTTATATATGTCCATATATAATGCAATAATTAATATATTTTTTATAGTTTTAATGTCCATGCGTACTGAGTTAGTATACAACATTTAAAAACTCATTTTTTAATTATAAATGGTAAATTCTACTGGAATTCCCAACTTTAATGAGAATTGGTTCGTATTATAAACCAATAAATAATAATTACTTCTACTTAAAAGTTTCACCTTCTTTCAATTATTTAGCGAGATCAACTACTATTTTTCAATTGATATTTATATTTTTTTTATTATTTTAATTATTTATTATTTTATAATAAAAATTAATAAAAAAATAACAAGATAATCAATTATTCATAACATAAATGTGAATAAATAATCAATTATTAATTCATAATCTATTATATTTTCCATCAAATTAATTATATTATTAATATTTATGATATAATTAATTATATTTATAATATAATTAAATTTTTTTCGGTTAAATCTTTTATAACATACTTTTAAAAGTTAAACATCTTATTTTGTTTATGTTTTTTCAATAATTATATATCTCATTTTCTAATTCTTAGTTTATTTTTAAGCTTTCTTCGTCTTGAAATACATGAGGTTCTCAAGGAATCTACTTCGAACTTTTGAACTAACGTAAATTCTAATCATATCAAATGCACTCCATGTAAAATTAATCGCATATACAAACATTTCTAGAACATAGAACAAACACACACTTTGAAAATATACAATAATTTTTTCCAATGTTTTACTTAGCCAACGTGTGTTGGTGATTAGATGTCTTTTTCTTTGCTTTATCTTAAAATTAATTAAAAAATTGCCTTTAGAAATCTTCTCTTAACATAGCTGGACAACATATTAAGCTACCAACTTCGAAATTACGTGTAACATCTTTCTTCTCCTTTCTTTACTGTCTAATCGTCAATGAAAGCAAAACGGACAATTGACAATTAATAAATATAAAATTACCAATTATTAAGGTCTTTTTTTTTTTGTAATTATTGCGTTATCAATCAACTGGGTGATAATATTTTAAACTAGATGAATAATGGCTTCTTATATAATAAATAAGAAGAAAAAAAATCAAGAGTTAGATATACTGATCTAGGATTCTATAGAGGACAAAATATAGATATATCATGTATGCACAAACATAAGATAAATATATATAATTAATTAAAGAATATAAAAACATGACATGCATATGCAATAAAATCACATATATTTAACATTTGTTTCGCTGTTCTCTTGGTGTAGGTCAAAATGGAACATGAGAAGAACGAAGATGATAAGAGCTTTCAAACCTTGGTAGGCCATAATTAATCTTTCAGAGGAATCATATTTTAATTACAATTTGATAACTACTGTGGACTTTTGGTACACCACTTATAAAAAATGACTGCAATTTCAATTGAAAAATAATACTAAGTTTTGCTCTTTGAGAAATATATTAAACATATACAACAACTCATGTCTTATAATTCGACAAAATACGCTACCAAACAGCCATTAATTGAAAATTGAAAGTGATTTTTTGAAAATCCTTCTAATACATTATCATAAATTTTAATTTTCATTCAATTTGATTTTCTATAAGTAAAATTCTATCTGTTATTTTTTTAATTAACGAGCATAATAATCTATAGTTTTATATTATTATGCTTTTTAATGTAATTTTAAATTATTTTTTACATATGTATATATGTTAGTAAGTATTAAATAAAGAGGTAAAAGGACTACATAAAAATATTATGAATATATATGTTCCAAAAATTTTATTTACACATATATTATATCATTTTAATTTACGTAACATTTGTTTGAGAATATATATTATCTTTATAAATAAATTTGCTTTTATATATAATTCAATGTATACAAAATTTTTGATATATTATTGATAAAAAAATATGTTATATTATATTTTGCAATAATAATATTTAAAAAAATATGTTTCCATAAAGAAACCCTTATGATTTTAGGGTCAAATAACTATTTTACCTATAGGTTACAGACAAAGAAAATACAGCACAAGACTTCCACATTCCAGACATAAACCAGCGGCACCATCATGAAGAGGATCTGATTTCCTAACTTTGATTAAACAGATAATAAAATAATAACATGATGGCATCCCCAAACACATACCCTAAAGCCACACACAGTCAAAGTAGTTTTGCATCAAAGCCTCCACTTTATCCATCTACCCTTAGTGTTTGGATTCTTTTTTAAGGCTCCAAATTGGGACAGTTGCCAAACAAATTCCAAATCTCTTTATTGTGAAAGGTACAATTGTCAAGGCTGACTTTTCCTTCCTTATAAAGTCATTAATCATAGCATAGCTTTGTATATGGACCACTATGCAATATATATACATACACACACATATATATTGTAATAAAGTGGTTGTCTTCTTATTTGCACTATTCATATTCTTCACCCCTGCATAAATATCCAAGGATTTTTGCTTTCTTAGTAACCCAATAAAATTCTAATTTGATGTTGTGAATAATGCCTCCAAAATCAAGTACATACACACTCAAATTGCCTTAATTGTCCTCCAATCACAATATATTAATTTCACTAATATACAGCTCAATTTTACAACCTAAATTATTGATGGAAACATGCAAGGACTATAATTGATATAAGAAAACCAATTTTATAATGCTAAATGTACGCACATTATTTCTGTGTTTCTTTAATGAAGTCAGTGTTCATGGATATGATTTTAATAATTGAGTTGATATCCTATATCTCTCTTGTTCTTAACTAAATTGTATTTAAATAAACTCATCTATGGTTCAAAAGAAGATACTGCAAAGTTACAAAGAGAAAGCCAAACTACTCTAAGTGGTTAGTTTTGCGCAAATTTTCTTGCACGCAACCCTCTTGATTAGTTATAATGCAATATTGATATAGTCAATCAATATTAGGCACATACTTTTGACATGCAAAAAGAAAGAAAAAAGTGTTTGGCGTTAAATTACAAAGGGGATTCATCTAGAGTTAGCTTTTCCATTTTCCCTAATCACCTGAGTTGGCTTTTCTAACTGCTTAGTTTGCTTTAATTTTGCTAAGATCTTATTTGTATATCAGTTATATCACTATGTAGGTATGGTTATTAGACTCTGTCAATTTTGCTATTACTATGTGTATTAGGTATATTACACTTTGTAATAGTGCTTACAGTTACTGGAATTATTCTTATAGTGATAAAGAATTATTAGAACCAGTACAACTAACTGGTTTTGGAATATTTGTATGTTATGATTTTTTTTTATTTTATATAAAATTTGAAATATTCTTTTGTGTTTCTTTTATTCTTTTGCTGATAAAAAAGGCAAGTTTGAGCTCACATTTTTATTTTCCTAAAAGTGTAAAATTATGTGCATGCACTTCTATCTACTGAATACAAAGTGAAGGATTAATTTCCTTGATTATTGAATAAGGCTTGATAACCACATTAGGGTACATATACACATTACTAATTGCAAGAAGTTTGTCTCTTGCATTATCCACAAGTTTTGATCATGTTTGGGGAAGGTCACAGCTAGGAATCCATGCACATAAAAAATACATAGGGAAAATGATAATAGCATTACGACAACTAAGACCCCACACGCTTATTTCTTCAACGAGTAAGAATGGCCAATAGTCTTAGTTGTGGCTTAGGATATTGCAAGAAGAAGAGGCTAGTTAGCTAGGAGGCAGTTTATGCTAAATTACATTTTTTTATTCCTTTTATTTTTTATCTACAATTTTTATTTTTTGTTAAGATTTTAGTTTTAATAATTTGGAAATTCTAGTTCTGGTTTAATTCTTAATTTTATGTACGCTTATTTTAGTCTATTATTAAACTTTGAGAATTTGATTTAAAAAATCCGAATTTTAAAAAAATTATGTCACTAAAATAAAGAAAAATACAAAGATCAAAATTCGAAAATTAAAGGGACTAAAATTATAATTTAACCTATTTATTTTATATGAAAAACTTAAAATATTATTGAATTAATATAGTGAAAAAAGAAAAAGAAGGACATGAAAAGTCAACCAGCTACTACAAAAATGACACCTAAGGATCAAGCCAACACAGTACAAAGTTTAGCCAATGAGGCTTGAACTGTCTATTCTTTCAGTTTTCTCTTTAGATTATTGATACCACTCCCATATATACTGCCAATTATATATATATATATATATATATATATATGTGTGTGTGTGTGTGTGTAATTTCTAATACTTTTGTCTAACCATTGTGTGTTCTTCATATTTTTTTTTTTTCAGGAAAAACCATTGACATTTTGTGAGCATGAAGTTGGAGAATAATTGTACATTCAATAATATGAATTTTTTAAAAACAATGTACTGAAGTTGAAACTTCAGATAGTGTAATAGTTGACAATAATTTAACGATAAAATGTCCAGAAAGTGATATAGATAGTATTTTTAGGAAAGCGTTTGACAAAGAGATTAATACCATAATAATTATTAATTATGAGTAAATTCATTAAATCGTTTTTACGCTTTTATCTGATAACAAATTATAATGTATAATAATTGAATTTGAATATTATACTAAACTTATATTTTAATATTCTAGATGATAATAATTATACTAATCATTTGTTTAATATACTGTTGATACCTCCAATTATTATGTCTCCCATCATGATGAAGGGTCTAAGAAAAACTAAGCCAGTGTGAACTTGATTGTTGATTTTTGAAAGACATGTAATATTGTATCTATAATTTTCTTTTATCCCGCTTCAAAATTCCAATTCAAAGAATGATTTGCCTAAAAAACCAATCCATCTAAATCCATAATAAATGAATGCAGAGTATGGAAAAGTCTCTTGTTGAAAGAATTAACCCTAGCGTGTTGAGAATACATATATAATCTAATCTCGAATTGAATTTATAGATGGGTGGAAATTCTTAAAAAAAGTACAGCAATAATCATGAATCAACAATCTGATTGAAATGTAAAGTTGAGGTTCCATTAAATTAATTTATGTCGCACCAGAAAGCATTTGACAGAAAAAAAAAATATATGATAATATTTTTTTCTGATTAAATTCAATTTATTTATGTTAGATTTAAGGTGGTTTGAAATAAAATTTAAAATTTACGTTGGATTAGATCCAATGTAAGAAGCTTTTAAAATCTTATTGCGATTTTGGTTTTTTCTCCTATAGCAATTGCATTGATTTTGTCAAGGTTCTTTGGTAATCTAAACAGTGGTTTTGTAATTTCTTGTGATTGGTTTTTCATATTGGTCATTTCTATTTAATTGAATATGTTTCTGCCTTTCATTAAGGTTGATGGTACGAACTTTCAATTTAAAGAATTATTATATATTATATAAATTTAGAATATGAATTGTATTTTTAATTGATAAATGTTTCGATGGGATGATAACATTTGATGTTTGATTTATAGGTTCTTTATGATCGTTCTAAATTTGTTTTTGATTTGCATTTTGATTTATAGTTGTTTAAAAAGTACTTCGACTTGGATAGGTTGATAAAACTAGAAATGGTTATATTTGAGTAATAACATTTTGGATTTCATTTTATACTTAGATATTTTGTTTAAATTGGTATATTTGGGATAGTTATGATCAATTTTAGTTAGAATGGTAGGAATTTGAAAATTATGTTTTAGGTAATAGAAGTTTAATTTATGAAACTTGTTAAGAAAGTACCTTTGACTACAAAATAGTTAATTGAAAGTTTATAGTGTTTTTAAATATTCTTCACATTAAATAGTTACTTTTATAGTATTTTTAGATATTTTATGAAATGACTTAGTGACTTAAAATTTACGTTTTAGAAAATTTAACATTTGAAACTTATACAAATATGATCTTAACTATAAAATAATTAATTGGAAGTTTATAGTATTTTTAAATATTTTGTCACATTAAATCTTTATTTTTATGGTATTTTTTTAATTATTTGGTGCAACAACCTACTTATATTGATATTGTTATTTTATAGTATTATGGCAAACTCTACATTTATAAGTAGAAAGAGTGGACTAGGGAGATTTGTGACCCGATTGATAAGGAGAGGAAGTAGGTTGGCACATCCTTATTTGGGTAAGTCGTTAGATCCAAATGCTAATAAGTTTAATAACTATTTTGGACTGATAGTTCGACGATATGTATTTATGGTCATTGTATCATGAGATGACATTGAAGAGACAAAAAAAAGCCTGGTATGGTATGGTAGGATATTAGAGTATTGCATCATTTTATATTAACACCTTATTAATTAATTTCATTATTATCTAACATTATTTATTAATAATTTATATGTTTTTTATAGCAAAATTTTGGCACTCCAATTGAGGTGGTCAGGGAAAAGGTCTTATCAATCATTGTCACTAGGTGGAGAGACTTTAAGACTTTTTTGACAATGGAATACATGTTTATAAAGATGACATTCCTAGTATTAAGTACCAGATAACTGAGGAGGGCTTGATGCAATTTTGTGCCAATCAATTGGATGGGTCTTGGTAGGTTAGTTTTTTTATAATTTTTATAGTTATTCAAATTTCTACCCACAATTTGTAGGCAGAAGTTGAGTGATGTCCCCTATCTACTATCATAAAAAGGGAGGGTGCGCATTGCTGCAACAACACCTCATGAGGCTCGAGTAGAGGCAGTAGGTAGAGTTTGCTTACCTTGTATCTCTAGCTTCACACTATGAGACGTGAAAGGTTGCTCGCACAAAATCATACAGACAAATGACTTCACAGTTTGCTTAAATGATTGCTCAACAACTTGTAAGTATAATGTCATATACTATCATTGTCATTCCCTTTCTTCCAAAGTGAAGTAGTATTGTTTATGCTTAATTATTAGTCATATGTTGCAAGACTCATTAGTTGTGTAGGAAACATGGGGCTCATTTGTTCCCCATAGGATATTTTGGCAATGACCATTAGAAAATCAAAACACCTACAATGTGTGCACGGTATTAGTGGTTCATGGGGACTTTGAGATTACCTTGGCCCCCACCACGGAGAACTCAACTCTTGTAGTTAGGATGCCTTACAAAGAATGGAAATGCAGTTTGAAGAGAAACTAAATAAAATTCGATGATTATTGCAGGAACAGTTCGATGAGAAGTTAGAGTCCTTTCATTCTTTGCAATAGACTCAGAGAACACCTACATTTCCTAATATTGTTCGAGTGAGCATAATGTTGTTGTTGTTGCAAGCCCTTAAGGGATGATACTAACAGTGATATACCGACCCAATATAAGTTATATGTTAAAGATAATCTCTCGCGCTTAGTCACAGTTGGACGATGAATAAAGGAAAGGTTAACCGTCAATGTTGTTCCTCTGTAGTCCGATTGGATGTGAGTGGTGGTTGATGAGTTCAAGATACTACTACACAGTCTCTGTCCAACACAAAGGTCCAATTAGTGGGAGAGACTTTAGGCACATTTTTGGCTTGGCCTTCACATTTTGTTAGACTACTCTCAGCATGGCCACATGTATTAAATTGTATTATTTTTCATTTACTTATTATTGTTATAATGTTTATCAATGTTGAACTAACATTTTATATTTGTTTAGGATCGTATTCATTGTGGTAAGTAGGTTACGGGAACACCTAATAATGATGATGATTGTTAACTCTTCCTCAGCAAGTATACTAAGTGTGCAAGTAATATAGACAATAAGTCCAGAATCGTATCCTCAGGGAACAAAATATATAATTGGAGATTAAATCTGTATCATGGCTTTGTGAATAAAATTTAAAAATTCAGTTTGATGTTTGTGTCATGAACGAATAAAATTAAATAACAACTAAAATGTGATTTAAATTTAACAAAGATATTTAAAACCTTGGGATTGAATAATAATATTCTCCTTCGCATGTACCCTGAATTTAATTTAATATTGTCTTTTCCAATTATCAATCTGCGCAAATAAAAGCCTATTCAACCTGATTTCTCTAGCATTGAATTTCATAAATTAAAGTATCTAGCTCTATTCCTAGTTACCAGATTAATTTAATTAGCATTAAGATCAGTTGTTATGTGCAGTCATTACTCTATAATTCATTC
>Ga0209700_107297_pt1 | contig 15839 bp, 3 predicted proteins | sample SiratroredBW_FD_187528 | JGI IMG/M metagenome (GOLD analysis project Ga0209700, IMG submission 187528) | Root nodule microbial communities of legume samples collected from California, USA - Siratro red BW (SPAdes) (version 2) | ecosystem: Host-associated > Plants > Roots > Nodule | place: USA...
TTTTTTTTTTTTTTTTTTGTCTACAGGTTGTTTGAATTGATCAGAACTAATTCAAACTGCTATCAAACTACTAAGGTGACCCATAGGTTATTTAATACCTCTTTATGATTTTTCAAATATTTTTTTTATCTACAGGTTAGTAGTAGCTGAATTGATGAGAAGTAATCCAAATAATCAAACTACTAAGGTGACCTGTATTAAAGAGTTTATAATATATAATTTTATTTATAATTCAAATCTTAAAATTATAATTTTAAGGATATTAAATAAATAATATTTTGAAAAAACTATTTATGATTTTTTAAACTCTTTTGTTTTCTCCAAGTTTCAAAACTAAAAACCTAAATTGATTAAAAGTAATTCAAACCATCAAAATTCTAAACTGACTCGTATTAAATATATTAATTAATTTAATTACTCTTAATAATATAAAATTAATCATTTCTAAAATCTAATTAGAAATCAAATTTATACAAAATTATATATTACTCTTTATAATAATGAACCTTCTTAACTATAATATCTTTGTTTTATTTTATTTTATATTATTAGTTATATTAAAATGCATAAAAAATAATTACAAATATGATTCCACTATTCACATTCCAAATGACATATATGTTTGTTACTATATGACTGAGTTTCATCAATTTTATTACACAATCCGATTAAATTATTTAAGATTGGTTCATATCATTTTTTATCAAATTTGAAACAACTTGAATTTGGATGAATTGAACTAATGGTACTTACAAAATAAAAAATAAAAAAATAGTATTGTTGAAATATTAAATTCTTCCTTTATAATATATTTTGACTTAGATATTTATATTACCTGTGTTGTTTGATAAAATACTGAATTAAATCAAAATTTAAGCTAAAAAACATCTATACATGAGATGAAAAGATATAAAAATATTGTTATCGAGGTCTAAAATTTAGTTTCAAGTTTAGAGCTTGATTTTTCAAAACTTTTGTAGTTGGAATTCAACATTTTGTTGTTTAACTATAAAAAAATTAACCTTAAAAAATATTTTTATTTAAAATAAACTAGACAGATAATTGAGTTTATAATGAATTTATTTTTAAAATAAGAAGTGGTTAAAGTTATGTTTAATTTGCAAAATGTAATTTAAAAACTTATGGATGGGTTCTCACTGAAAATGTTGTCAGAAATGTTTGAGTAAAAAAAATAAAACAAATTAATAGTTAATGTTTCTAAGCTTTTGTTTTTCACTTTTATAAAACAAATAGAAATAAGTTAAAATTATAAATATATTGTATAATAGATAGCCTGGATTGACATATTCATCACAAAATTCCAATACTCAAGAAAATGAACAATAAACTAAAAAATTAGGTAGTTAAAATATTTCATTAGTTGTATTTGAGTTTAGCTTGATTTCTTTATATTTATAAGAGTATGTATCACCAACAAACATAGATATAAATTAATATTAAATTTTTATTTTTACTTATTAGAGATAAAATAAATAAATATGTAAAATGGAGAAAAAAAGTTTCAACGAGTAAGACTTATTAAAATTTTAAATTCGGATTCAAGACTAAAAATAAATATTTTTAAAACATTAAGGATAAAGGAACACAAAACTATAATCAAAACAAAAAATGGATGATTTTTGTAGAGAAAAATATGGCAATGTCTTTGTCCACCTGCAACGCATTTCTATAAGTTTCAAAATGAATAATTTACGCTTCTTTAAAGTAACTTTCGGATTATCTATACTTTTTGAAATTCATAAAATACATTTGAAAACAAGATTTCTAAAATAAAATATCTATAATAAAATTTTCAGAACACAAAATATGAACAATTTTTTGAGAACTATCTTTTGAAATGTATTTTTGAAATAAGTTCTCAATAAAAAGCTCCCCAGAATTATATTTATGATCTTATGCAATCATTGAAATAATATCATTACAGATTTGTATTACTAGAACATTTTAATTCAAAATTAAGATTTGTTAAATTTAATATGAATGGATTGTCAGAGTTATCACTGATTAGTATCTGTTGGAGAGATAATGAGTTTATTGGTGAATGTGTGACTCTTGTTTATCTTTTGATAATATAATGAGTTGATTGGTGAATTTATGACTCTTAGTTTATCTTTTGGAAAGATAATAAATTTATTGGTGGGTCTATGTAACTAGTCAAAGCCCAACAAGAAAAATGAAGTATTTCAAAATACCTTCTTTTTTTAATTATATATATATATATATATATATATATATATATATATATATATATATATATAATTAAGAGTAAGATAAAATGATTTTATATATTATAAACTTTTTGTTATATGTTAATTATATGTTACTTAAATGATTTAATAATTCAAATTACTATATATATATATATATATATATATATATATATATATATATATATATATAATTAAGAGTAAGATAAAATGATTTTATATATTATAAACTTCTTGTTATATGTTACTTAAATGATTTAATGATTCAAATTACTACTTATCAATTCAAGTACTTAAGTTCAAAACTTGTACATAAGAGAAATTTAGTTAACAAAAAAAATAAGGTATAATATAACTTTTTAAGGCACATATTTAATTAGTCCAATATATTTGAGGCATTTGATAATATATTATTAAAATATAATTTGATATGTTAAAATATCTCTTTATTTTCTTAATTCTCTTCCTTTTATCTATATAGTTGGAACGTGTTAATACTTAAAATAATTTTATCTTATATATCAAATTAATAGAAATATATTATAATTTTATCTTATATATCAAATTAATATAAATATATTATTAAGAAATAACAAATAATTCGAAATATATTATTTAAATTATGACGTTGATTTAAGTGTGTTTTTATTTATTCTCAACACTACTAAAATATTTTAAGATATTATGTGCAATTAATAATGAAATAATGTCATATTATTTTATTAAAAATAAATAATAGAATTAAATAATCAATTTATTAATAATGTTAAAAATTAAATTTTAAAAATTATAAATACCTTAAATTATATTTTCTATAAATTAAATTTGATGTTATGTTATATTATATTTAAGTGTACTCCTTTTTATTATTTTGTATTTATTAGTCACTTCAAGACATATATCCTTAACCATCTTTTTGTTAAAGAAATTTTTGTATTAATGCTATATTTAAGTTTTTTTGTTAAATAAAAAAACATATATCCTCACTTTTGATTTTTTTTCATTGGAATATTGTTGAAGTAATATGAATTGGGTTTATTATGAGTTCTTATGTTTAATTTTATGAAGAGTCCAACTTGAAAACATTTTCCCTCTACCTTCTTTTAACATATACAAAATACTAAAAAAAATATTTGAAATTCTCTTAGTATAAGATTTATTAAATTTGATATAGATATGATTATCATTGGTAAAATTATCTTTTTCGGGAGACAATAAGTTTATTGGGGGATTTTTATGACTCTTATTGGTGTTACTACGACATTCCAAGTCAAACATTTTAAACTTTTTGTTCACAAGTCATCTAAGTAGTTTAATAATTTTTTATTACTCTTTATTAATTTAAAACACTTAGTTTGGATACATGTAAAATAAAATCATTTTATGGATTATAAGCTTCTTGTTATATGTATAACTAATTTGATGGTTTACATTACTTTTAATTAATTTTAAGTACTTAGATTCAAAACTTGTATATGAGAGAAAATAAGTTTAAACAACGATAATGAATATAATTTTTTTTAAATACCTTTCTAATAGTAATTTCGAAAATATAATTTTTCTTACAACACATATTTAATTAATCCAATATGTTTTAGTCATTTGATAATATATATATATATATATATATATATATATATATATTTAAAATATAATTTTATATTTTAAAATACCCCTTTATCTTCTTGATACTCTTCCTTTTGTCTAAAAAGGTTCAAACCTACAAAAAGAAGTTTATAATACTTAAAATGATTTTATCTTATATATCAAATTAATAGAGATATATATTATTAAATGATTGAACTATATTGGATAGACTAATTGTGTCTTAAAAAGTATATATATTTTTAATATTACTCTATGATATTCTAAAATACTTATTTGTGTTTATTGAACTCACTTTATCTGTAGATGTCTTGAATCTAAGTGCTTAAATTGATAAAGAGTAATCTAACAATTAAACTACTTAAATGATTTATAATTTTAAGGTTACTAAATGAAAGGTATTTTGAAATACTTCTTTATGATTTTTCCAACTCTTTTTTTTTTTGTCTACACCTAAGTGTTTAAATTGATAAAAAATAATTCAAACCAACAAAGTACTAAGGTGATCCATATTAAAGAGTTTACAATATATAATTTTAATTATATTCAAACCTTAAAATTATAAATGAGTTAAAAAAAAACATAATGAGGTATTTCAAAATATCTTTTATTAAGAAATATTGGAAATATAGTTTTTTAATTATATATTTAATTAAGATTAAGATAAAACCATTTTATGTATTATAAACTTTTTGCTAGAGGTCATCTAAGTACTTTGATGGTTTGTATTACTTCTTATCAATTTAATTAAGTACTTAAGTTCAAGACTTGTATATAAGATAAAATGAATTTAAAAAAATAATAATGAATATATTTTTAAAATATATTTTTTTAAAATACCTTTTCTTGTAGTCATCTCAAAAATATACCTTTTTAAAAGCACATATTTAATTAATCCAATATGCTTGAGTCATCTAATAATATAAATATCTTCAAAATATAATTTGATATTTTGAAATACCTCTTTATCTTCTTAACTTTCTTTTTCCTATCTACATTTTAAAACTTGTAGTAAGGACTTTATAATACTTAAAATGATATTATCTTATATATAAAAATATATTATTAAATGATTCAACTGTGTTGGATAGATTAATTATGTCTTAAAAAATACATATCTTTTATATTATTCTATGATATTCTAAAATACTTCTTTGTGTTTTTTGAACTTATTTTATTTGTAGATGTCTTGAATCTAAATGCTTAAATTGATAAAGAGTAATCTAACTATTAAACTACTTAGATGATGAGTAATAAGAAGTCTACATTACATAAATGAGTTGCTTTCTCTTAATTATATATATATATATATATATATATATATATATATATATATATATATATATATATATATAATTAAAAATTATAATTTTAAAGTTATTAAATAAAAGGTATTTTGAAATACCTCTTTATGGTTTTTGGAGCATTGTTTTTTTAGTCTACATGTTTCGAACCTAAGTGTTTGAATTGATCAGAAGTAATCCAAATCATCAAACTACTAAGATGACCCGTATTAAAGGATTTCAATATATAATTTTAATTATAATTCAAACCCTAAAATTATAATTTTAAGGTTATTAGATAAAAGGTATTTTGAAATACCTCTTTATGATTTTTCAAACTCTTTTTTTTATATGTAAAGGTTTTAAACTTAAGAATTTGAATTGATTAGAAGTAATTTAAACCATCAAACTACTAAGACCACTCTTATTAAAGAGTTTACATTTGATTCTATTCTTAATAATATAAAATTAACCATTTCTAAAATCTAATTAGAAATCAAATTTATATAAAATTTTATATTACCTTTTATAATGTAACCTTCTTAACTATAATATGTTTATTTTATTTTATATTATTAGTTATATTAAAATGAATAAAAAATAATTAAAATATTTGATTCTATTATTAACATCCCAAATGACATATATGTTTGTAATTATATCATATTAAGTTTCATTAATTTTCTTACACAATCCGATTAAATTATTTATGATTCATTCATATTATGTTTTATTAAATTTAAAATTTGAAACAACTTGAATTTGGATGGATTGAACTAATGGTAACTATAAAATAAAAAATAAAAAATTATTATTGTTGAAATATGAATTTTTTGCTTTATAATGTATTTTGACTTAAATATTTATATTACATGTGTTATTTGATAAAATAATGGATTTTCAATCAATTAAATCAAAATTTAAGCCAAAAGATATAAAAATATTTTACCGAACATAAATAAGTTAAAATTATAAATATTTTGTATAATAGATGAGATAGCTTAGGTTTGGTTTACAGATTCATCACAAAATTCCAATACTTAAGTAAATGATCTATAAATTCGATTAAATTAGGTAGGTAAAATACTCACTATTTGAGTTTAGCTTGATTCCTATATATCTATAAGTGTATGTACCAACATCAAACATATTAGATGTAATATAAATTTGTATTAAATTTGTATTGTTACTTATTAGAGAGATAAAACAAATAAATAAATATATAAAATGGAAAAAATTTCAACGTGTAAGACATATTAAAATTTTAAATTCTGATTCAAGACCAAAATTATTTTTTAAAAACACATTAAGGATAAGGGAAGAGTAAACCATAATCAAAACAAAAAATGGACGATTTTTGTAGAGAACACTACGTCAATGACTTTCTCCACGGGCACTTTTCAATCAGCATTTCTAAAATTTTCAAAACGAACAATTTACATTCTTTTAAAGTAACTTTCTGATTATCTATCAGAACAGTTATTTTTCTTTCTTTCTTCTATAGCAATGATGATGCACAAGTGACGCAATAATAGCAACAACGACACAATGGCAACAAAAATCATAATAAGATACATTAAGGAAGAAATGGACGGAATAATTTAGTTATTCGACCTAATTGTGGAGGTGCAGGTTCGAAAATGTGAGGCGGAGGAAGTAATTACCAAGAACTATTACCCAGAGAATGTTAGTACCCAAAGTGAAGAAGTCTCACTTAGGGAAGCCCAAATTTAATATTTTTTTCATTGCGTATTTTTTTTTTAGCACCTACATTGTTCATGAATAAAAAATATTCCCAATTATATAATTTAAAAATACATTTTAAATGGTACATTTTATAATTTAGAAATATATTTCACTTTACATTTTCAAAATATTTTAAATTGCTTAATCTGCTCTACCTATTTTTTATCTAAAAGTACATTATAAATTATACAATCTAATATATATTTTTAAATTATACAATTTAAAAAAATTAAGATTTTAGATTATAAACGTTAATTGAAAAATCTAACTCAGATATTTAGTCATTTTCAATAGCTGTGCATCAAGAAATTATGGGGGAAAGGAAGAAAGAGTTTTCATCATTTTTTCTTTCTATTGAACCAATTGTTATTTAGGTTTCTATGTTTTGAATATCTATTATTTAAGTACACATTTTTCCTGCACCTTCATATTTTGTTAAATTCTGAAATTAATATTCATGAAAATACTAAAATAACCTTGTGAAAAAAAAAAGACTTGGGTGTGTTTAAATTAATTTTTTGGTTTATAGAATGGTAGAATCGGAAATAATGAATAACTTTCGTATTGGGTTAAGGGGATTCAATCCAAAATAGAAATTACACTACCAGAATATACAATACAAAAGATAAATTTTATTTTGAATTATCTTTCAAATTATATGATTTATAATATAATTTTGTGTTTTTGAATTATTTCATTTCATAATACAAAAACATATTACGGATTCTACAATCTAAAAATTAATATAAAATATAATTTACTTTTCTGGATTGTGAATCGATAATTATTTATTTTTATCATTTTCTGATTGTATAATGAAAACAATAAAGATAAATTTGTTGGTAATTATTAGAGAGTTTTATATCATTTATTTTTAATTGGGCCAATTAGGTTTTGGCTTAAAAGTTTGTCATTATCTTTACACCATTTTTGAAATTTTAACATATTTGAGTATGTTTCCTATTTTGTCCATAACTTTTGCCACAGAACTCGGATTTACTTGATTCTTGTTATTTTTTTTAGATAACTTAAAGATCTACAAATGTTATTCAAGAGCCAAGATCAAATTTGAATTGAAAAGTGGTTAAAATTGGACTTAAAGTCGGTACACAAAGGTTGGACAACAAGGCAACACTTCGACATTTTGAGCAGATTTTTTATGAAGGGCTATTTAGTCATTTCATGTTTTACCGATTTAATAATTGGATTAATTTAGTAATTAAATCAATACCGATTGGATTATATTGTGGAATTTCTGAACCGATGTTCAAGTCGGAATAATATCGTGATTCACAGTGGGTGGTTGCAGTTGTTCAACATATTGTGTATTTGGCGAGATACTCCAAGATTGTGGGATGTTCCGAATATTAAATAGATGCAGATATTTTGGTCTAATTAACCCACACATGTAGTTTAGATTTTCTTTTAAGAGCACATCAGAGATTTGGGAGAGCCAAAGAGAGGTTGGATTGGTTTTTATTACTTGCATTTACCTAATCTGTGTAATTTTTTTATTATTAAATTTAATTATTTCATCAAAATATTTTTTTATTATTAAATTTAATTATTTCATCAAAATTCCTGAATTATTTAAAGAGAACGACTGAGTAGTCTTTGAGAAGAAAGAACTAAATTACCTATACTTCTTCCTAAACGCGTATCAAAAACCCGATACCCCATAATGTAATTTGCATTCTAGAATAAACTCTCTTTATCTAATCCAAAAGTCATTTCTCATTTAGAATTGGATAAATTTGAAAGCCATAAATAAATTTTATTTATGTATTTTGAAACAGTAATAAATACACGACACCAACATATCCTAAGTGAAATCAAAATTATAGAAAGAACTCTAAATTTAGAGGATTGTGCTATTATTATATTTCATCCTGCAGTATGGTTCAAGTTTTCACTATCTTATCTCAACTATTGTTATGGACATTTAAGTTAGATTATAAATCAGGTTCTTTTATAAAAATAAATTTTTGGGACTAATTTTAGAACGGTATTCTTGAAAAAATTGTAAATTTTTTATACACTAATCTGTAGAATGTATTGAATATATTTCAGGAATTAATTTTAGAAAGATGTTTTTATAATGATCAAGATTACATTTCTTTCGTCTTTGTAATTTAGAGTAAATTTTTTTCATAAATTAAAAGAATCAAATTATTTTTATTTCTACCAATTATAATTTAAAATAAAAATTAATCCTAAATAGTTTTGACAATTATAATATAAAATAGAAATTAATCTTAAATAGTGATGATGTTAACAAAAATTGTTACGTGAGTTATTAGCATTTGTCATATGTAACTTTTCAAATTATTAAATAAGGATTAACAATGGTTTAAAAAATATACAGACTAAAATGTTATTTTTTCAATTTAAAGAATAAAAATAATTTTTTTTATTAAATTTAATGGCTAAAATTATACTATTATTATATTTGTTAATATTATTATTATTTTTACCATCATTATTATTATTAAATATGTCAGTTGGTAAACTAGCGGTCAATTTTCTGACAAATATAGCCTAACTCAACATTTATAAAACTGGCTTGTAAGTTGAGGTTTGTATCCATTTATAAACTATTAAAATGTCTCATTTCTAATCCATGTGGGATTTTCTGACAAATATAGCCTAACTCAACATTTATAAAACTGGATTGTAAGTTAAGGTTTGCATCCATTTATAAACTATTAAAATGTTTCATTTCTAATCCATGTGGGATCTCCAACATACTCCCCTCCCGATAGCGAGTGGTCCGATAGGCCCAATAATCTTGCTATGATAAGCTTTGATACCATATCAAGAAATAGAATTTAAGCCTAACTCAACCTTACAAAATCGACTTGTAAGGTAAGGTTTACACCCATTTATAAACTATTGAAATGTCTCGTCTATAGTCGATGTGGGATCTCCAACATATGTCGATAATTTGAATCTTTCTTATAATGTTTTTTGAAATATATTTATGTTTTAAATTTATTAAATTATTCTTGAATTTTGAAAATTTTAATTAACCCTTAAGAGTTATTGACTAGAAGGAAGTATGGATACATAAAATTCAATGCTAAAAAAACAAATATTATATTAAGGAAAATTTAAATAACTTTTATAGCATATTTTATTGAGGGATCTAGAAAAGTTTTAAAGTTTGACTCTCCTTAGAATTAAATATAAGAAAACATCATGAATCTAATTTCATATTACTTCAATGGTATGCAGTGAAAGAATAACAAGTAAGATATTATTATTTTTTCAATTAGCCAAAAAGGACCTAAATATAATATAAATACAATGAGTACTTAAATCACATACATCTAAAATATCTAGCCAATTATAAAAGGAACACATTGATTCTTGTGTTGGAAGTTATATATTTATCTTTAAATCTTAAATATTTTAGTATTTGTATCTTTTTTTTAAAACAATTTCCAACAAAATATATATAATAATTATCTTGTTTTGTTGGAAATTGTTAAATAATAAGATACAAGCACATGAAAATTTGATAAAGAGAAACATACAACTTACAAAATACCAATCAATGTGTTCTTTTTGTACTCATAATATTTAGATGTCTTAATATAATTGGCTAGATATTGAGAGTATCATACACTCCCTTCAACATACTTATTTTCTCAAAGGGAAAATAGTCAAAGTTGCTAGGAAAGGTGTATGGTTTGTTATAATATAATCTTTATAACATCATAGAAATAATATCACTTTCTAACAACATCATTTAAATTGTTATAAGATTATAAAACTCATTAAGCCTAAAGCTTGGTTGTGGATTTTAACAAAAAAAAAAGAAGATTTTTATTTCTCTTTTGTTTAATGATTTTTCAATTCTTATACACCTTATATCTAACTTTTGTTTTTGTTAAATTACTCTTTTTATTTATGTTATATTTAAGTATTTTTTTTGTTTTCTAAATAAAAAAAAAACTGTATAATCCTCACTTGTTATTCTTTCATTGCAGAGGACTATTAAAGTAATATGAAATTGGATTCATGATACCTTCTTATGTGTAATTTTACAAAGTCAAACTTTACAAAATTTTCATGTCTCTCTACTTTCTTCTAAGGCATAAAAAAAAATACTACAAAAAGTTATTTGAAATTTTCTTAATATAAAATTTGTTAAATTTAATGATATACACACATTTTTACCACCACAAATATCTTTTGAGAAGATAATAAATTCATTGATGGATCTGTATTGCTAGAACATTTTAAGTCAAAATTAAGACTTATTAAATTTAATATAGATGGATTGTTAGAGTTACCAGGGACCAGTATCTTTTGAGAAGATAATGTGTTCATTGGTGGACCTGTGACTCTTATTTATCTTTATCTTTTGGGACATAATGATTTCATTGGTGGATCTGTGACTCTTATTTGTATTACTAGAATATTCTTAATTAAAATTGTAAACCTTCAGTTACAGGTGACCTAAGTAGTTTGATGGTTTGGTTCACTCCTTATCAATTCAAAGCACTTGGATTCAAAACCTGTATCTACTTGCATCCAAACAAAAAAATTAAGGTATTTCAAAATACTTTTTTTAATAAGATCTTTCAAGATTATATATATATATATATATATATATATATATATATATATATATAAGAGTAAGATAAAATGATTTAATGGTTCTATATACTACTTATCAATTGAAGTACTTAGGTACAAACTTATATATGAGAGAAATTTAGTTAAAAATAAGCACATATTTAATTAATCCAATATACTTGAATAATTTGATAATATATTATAAAAATATAATTTGATATTTTAAAATACCTCTTTATTTCTTAACTCTCTTCCTTTTATCTATATAGGAAGTAGTAGTTTACAATATTTAAAATAATTTTATCTTATATATCAAATTAATAGAAATATATTATTAAAAAATAACAAATCATTTAAAATATATTATTTAAATTAAGACGTTTATTTAAGTGTGTTTTTTCATTCTAAACACTACTAAAATATTTAAGATATTATTTATAATTAATAATGAAATAATATCAAATTATTTTATTAAAAAGTAAATAATAGAATTAAATAATCTATTTATTAATGTAATTAAAAATTAAATTTTAAAAATTACAAAGTACCTTAAATTATATCTTTTATAAATTAAATTTGATGTTATGTTATACTTAAGTGTACTCATTTTTATTATTTTGTGTTTATTGGGCACTTCAAAACAGATATCCTTAACCATCTTTTTGTTAATGTACTTTTTGTATTAATGTTATATTTAAGTTTTTTTCGTTAAATAAAAAAACATATATCCTCACTTTTAATTTTTTTTTCACTGGAATATTGTTGAAGTAATATGAATTGGATTCACTATGAGTTCTTATATTTAATTTTATGAAGGGTTCAACTTTAAAACATTTTCATGTCCCAGAAGACATACAAAATATTACAGAAAAAATATTTGAAATTTTATTATATAAGATTTATTAAATTTAATATGGAATTGGTTATCATTGGTACAATTATCTTTTTGGGAGACAATAAGTTTAGTGGTGGATTCATGGCTCTTATTAGTGTTACTATAACATTCCAAGTCAAAAATTTTGTTTACAAGTTATCTAAGTAGCTTAATAGTTTTGATTACTCTTGATCAATTTAAAGTAGTTTTGATTACTCATTTATCAATTTAAAGCACTTAGTTTGGAAACATATAGACAAGAGAAAATGAGTTTAAAAAATATAATGAAGTATTTCAAAATACCTTTTATTAAAAAATATTTGAAAATCTAGTTTTCTAATTATATATAATTAAAATTAAGATAAAATCATTTTATGTATTATAAACTTATTGTTACAAGTCATTTAAGTAGTTTTATTATTTGCATGACTTTTTATCTAAGTACTTAGATTCAAAACTTCTATACAAAGAAAATGAGTTTAAAAAAGATAATGAATATAATTTTAAAATATAATTTTTTTAAAATACCTTTTTCGTAGTAATCTTGAAAATATAATTTTTCTTAAAATACATATTTAATTAATTCAATATGCTTGAGTCGTTTGATTATATATGTATTATATATATATATATATATATATATATATATATATATATATATATATATATTCAAAATACAATTTGATATGTTAAAATACTTCTTTATCTTCTTAAATATGTTCCTTTTGTCTAAACTGTTGAAACCTATAATAAGAGTTTATAATACTTAAAATAATTTTATTTTATATATCAAATTAATATAGATATATTATTAAATGATTGAACTATATTGGATAGATTAATTATGTCTTAAAAGATATATATTTTCAATGTTATTCTGTGATATTCTAAAATATTTTTTTGTATTTTTTGAATTCACTTGTAGATGTCTTGAATCTAAATGTTTAAATTGATAAAGAGTAATCTAATTATTTACTAGAGCCTTTATGGCTCTCATACCATATAAAATATAAAAGAGCAACAGAAAATAGAGAAAGTATGCTGGTCCAAGATCGAACAACTAAAAGATGGAAGAATACAATCATAGAAAATGAAGAATAACCTCAAAAATAAAAAAATAATAATTCAAGAGAAAAGTTATAGAAAATGAACTTTTCTTAGAGGATTTTTGCTTTTCTAATTGGCTTGTTACAAATAATAAAGAAGTAGCTCTATTTATACTATTTAAGGGAGCATTTTAGATACCTAATTAATTTGAAGATAATTCTAGATATAGTTTTAGACTTCTCCTACTTCCTATATTAATTATAAAAATTTCTAAAATATTATAGAAAAAACAACTTTATTTTTAACAGGATTCACGCATTCCTCACAAAATTTCAATACTCAAATAAATGAACAATAAACTCAATTAAATTGAGTAGTTAAAATACTTCAGTAGTATTTGAGTTTAGCTTGATTTTATATGTATAAGTGTATGTAGTACCGACAAACATATTAGATGTGATATAAATTAATATTAATTTTGGATTTAATGATGATTTTAATCCTTAAAATTTAGTATAAATTTAGTTTTAATATTTCAAATTAAAAAAAATATTTAGTTTCTCAAATTTTGTGTCAATATAATTTTAGTCTCTTCACATTAAATTTGAAGGACTAAAATATTTTTTTTTTAAATTTAATACTAGAGGACTAAAATTATATTTAACACATTAATTAATCAATTAAATTAGATTCCAATGGATGGTTGATGCACGGTGAGGATAGTGGAGGAAAACAAAATACTAAACCAACGTATAAACATTATAAGTTACACAATAAGATAAAACTAATTTTGCATCATACCTATTTCTTATTCATAATTGTGCAAAACACTTTAAAAGAATCACTTAACCAAACACTAAAAAAGTTACACTTTTACATTTAGATACACTTCAAAAGTTAAGAGTTACATCCATATGTAGTCAGACAAATTATCCAACAAACAACAATCTCTTAAAAATTTTCCATTTTTATCAACTAAACCATTTCTTAACCAACTAAATGCAAGGTGGAAATTTTGAGAAACACTCTAAATGTAAAACTTAAAAGTGATAACCTTAAATGAAATCATAAAAATAGAAAAGATGAAGACTTTCGAAGATGTCTAGTGAATGAGATTTTCATTTTTGAAATAATCTAGTCTATTTAATTTAAAATATGAGAGTAAATTATATTACAATATTTGATACTTTAGCTTAAAATGATGATATAATGTATATTTAGATCCTTGATATTCACCCTTATATAAAATTGATTTAATTTTTTTACATTTATAAGAATTAAAATTAATTATTTGAATGTAAAATTAGATGCAGCAATAAATTTGAACTTCTTAAATATGAATTAAAACAATTCTCTTCCAAATTAAATGGACTGAAGATACCAGTTTTAAATTTGAAAAATATTTACTAACTTCATCTAAAGTAAACAAATTGAAAAAGACTTTTATTAAATTTAAAAAACAACAAGGGGAATAGAATTCTGGCTATTCACAGTGATGTTAGTTTGGGGAATAAAGTTGAATAGGTGTTATTTGGAAAATAATTGTTTAAAACAGTATTATTGTGGTAAAAATTTCAGTAAACTAAACTATTTAGTGAATATTTGATTGTTATTTATTTTTTTCTTTATGTTCAACATATATTGCATCATTTCAATAATTAACAATTTTTAAGTAATAAACATAATATTTAAAACCAATTCATAAATAAATTAAATTTGATTTAAAAATTTTAAACCATTTAATTAATATTTATTTACAAAAATACTTCAAAAATTTTATTTTATTTTTGCTATTAATCATTTAGATATATTTTTAACAAATGAAAAATACAAATTTTAATTCAAATAATAATTTTATAATTTATTATAAATTTTTCTTCCAATACAAAAATATAACTAGTAAATTATTATAATAAAATACAATCACAAAATCATAAAAAAAATATAAAATAAAAAAATAATAATCATAATTAATATACTGACTATACATTAATTAAAGAATAAAAAAACAAAAAAATGTTATTTCAAAAATTAAAGAATAACGAATACTATTGAGAGAAATAAAAAATAAAAATATGTAAAAAGAGTTAAAAGTGAAAAAAATAATATAAAATTAGAGTTAGTATTCTTAGCTAATTACTCACATGTTGGAAATTGAAATTAAGAAACAATTTTTTTTATAATGGTTAAAATGTGTATATATTGTAGACAAATTAATTTATAAGGTAGATGGAAATGACATGATATAATTACATAAATTTTATTATTTAGATGAAATTTGTGTTTTTAAATAAAAATATGTTATTATATGATTATAATTTCAAATTCTAAAATAATTTTATCTTTATAAACTTTTTAATACTTTTACTTATTTTCTAAAATATATATATATATATATATATATATATATATATATATATATATATATATATATATATATATATATATATATATATATATATATATATATAT
>Ga0209700_107299_pt1 | contig 15834 bp, 6 predicted proteins | sample SiratroredBW_FD_187528 | JGI IMG/M metagenome (GOLD analysis project Ga0209700, IMG submission 187528) | Root nodule microbial communities of legume samples collected from California, USA - Siratro red BW (SPAdes) (version 2) | ecosystem: Host-associated > Plants > Roots > Nodule | place: USA...
AATAGAATAAAATATTAAAAAAATATGGAAGTTATATATTTTATATATAGTTACAAGTAAAAATCAACTAAGCAGCATTTGATATCCTTTTAATTTAATATTAGCAACAAATATTTTTTATAAAAAAATATATCTATTTTATTAACCATTTTTTTTCATATTTTAGTCCTTTTTTAAAAAAAGAATATAGTTTTGTTTTAATGTTCGATTATATAATTTTGGTTAAACCTTAATCCTAAATCCTTTAAAATATATATACTAGAAAGATTTAGTTAATTAAAATATGATAATAAAATAAGCAACTGTCTATCTAGAATAAAATTATGAACACGAATTTTTAAATTCGTGTATAATCTTGTTTTGATTTTCTTGCTACTTTTACCCTATTTATACAAAAAAAATTAAGAGCAACCAAAATTCTAATCTAGCATAAAATGATATTTTTGATATTCATTTAAAGAAATATGATAAGATGTTAAATAAAATATGAAAAAAAAAAATATCCAAGAGAAGAGTTAATTAGGGAAAGGAAGGAAAGGTGGCGGCGGCACGGAATGAGATAGAAGAGAAAGCATAATAGTGTTGCAAACCAAATCCCTCGTAATTAGATCCAACGGCTAGCATCAAACCCAGTGAAGTGATCGAACGGCGAAAACGAGAACCGCGTTTACGAAGGTAACCCAGGAATAAGAATTCTTCATCCTCTTATACCCTTCCATGCCGCGCCCGCTTCTCTCTTTTCTCTCTCTTCGGAATTCCAGATTCGTTCTTTCTCTCTCTAGAAACCACCTTCGCTCGCTTCTTCTACTTTTTCCGTTTTTAGCGTTTTCCTTATTTGGCCTTCGACACTTCACTCACATCCATTTATAGAAAAACTAGACAGAGAGAGTGAGAGCGAGCGAGGGAGCGAGAGAAGAAGTGTTCGGTCACCGTTTATTGATTTTATCGATTGATTGGTTTTTTTGATTCAGTGATTTAGGATGCAACAATCGAACGGCTCTGATTCCTCGTTGCAGTCGCAGTCCACGGAGCAGAACGTTCCGCGGCAGCCGGCAGCGTCTCCGACGGTGGCGCGGCCGCAGCAGTGGCTTCCGATGCAGTATCCGGCCGCCATGGTAATGCCGCACCACATGCTGCCTCCGCAGCACTACGCGCCGCCGCCGTATGTGCCTTTCCACCACCACCAGTACGCGCCGCCGCCGCACGTCCCGCACCAGCACCCGCAGCACCAGAACGGATCCAGCGGCGAGAACAAAACCGTCTGGATCGGCGATTTGCATCACTGGATGGACGAGAACTATCTTCACCGCTGTTTCGCCTCCACCGGCGAGGTATACATATACATACTCGATATACATATACACACAGACTGAATCAATGAGAACTGTTATTGTATGCGTAAAATTGAGTGAAAATAATTGTAATTCTTTGTTGTTTAATTTTGATGTAATGCTGTTTGATTTCTGTACCAGTTAAAAGTGTTTTTGTCACAGGATACATATGTACGTATGGATGTGTGTGTATGATAATGCATTCGGATTTAATTCCTGTTTATGTTATATTTACGACGTATACGGAAGATTTGTTGTTATTATAATATCTAGTTTATGTAGTTAACAATGTTCGATAAGAGTTTTTTTTTTTTCATTCTTCGTTATCAGCTGATTTCGAGAACGTTGGAAAAATTCATTTTTTAGCAAAAGCTGATTTTTTTAGTATTTTTGAGGGTTGTTAAAATTAAATTAGAGTTTTATCTCGATTTTTGTGTTGCAGAGATTGTGTCAGTGAAAAAAAATCTAAGGAGTTGCATTCAAGTTTTTTCTTTGTTTTTTCTCTTTTTTTGTTGGTTGGATTTTGCTGTGTGGTTTATTTGGGAGGCTTGGGTGCTTACAGGTAAATTACATGTTTTTTTTTTTTTTTTTTTTTTCTGTGGTTGGTGCTTATGTGGGGTTTTATTTCTGTGTTACGCGGTACTATACAAGGTTGTCAACGCGTGCATGTTTGAAGTGTCAACTTCATTGATATATTGAAAAGGAAAAGTTCCTTTTTGCACCGAAAGTCTGACTAATAACTTTAATTTGGAAATTTTATGAGTTTACTAGTTATATGATATTTTGATATCAATTAACGCTATGTATGGTTATGCTATCCAAAATTGTTTTTAGTGGAGTGAATGAAATTTTTTCCTTTGCAGGAATAAAATAAAATGGTCACACACATAATTGATGAAAATAGATTCGCACTTGTTTAATGGTTGAAGAGTGGAAATAGAAATGTGGATGTCATTTATTTTCGTACTTGTGTGTATATTAATGACCTCTCGTTAATAGATGAAAAAAAATCTGCATTTCTGAGGCTTAATTTGTTGGGACAAAGATTTGTCCTGTGCTTCTCGTATCCAAGCTTCTGACTGTTCTATAATTTTACAGATTTCCTCCATCAAGGTTATTCGCAATAAGCAAACTGGCCTATCAGAGGGTTATGGATTTGTGGAGTTCTATTCACATGCTACAGCTGAGAAAGTTTTGCAGAACTATGCTGGAATTTTGATGCCCAATACAGAGCAAGCATTCCGTCTAAACTGGGCATCATTTAGCACAGGAGACAAGGGTTCAGATAATGTTCCTGACCTTTCTATTTTTGTTGGAGATTTAGCTGCAGATGTTACGGATAGTTTGTTGCATGAAACTTTTGCTAGTGTGTTTCCTTCTGTTAAAGCTGCAAAAGTTGTTTTTGATGCCAATACTGGCCGTTCAAAGGGCTATGGTTTCGTCAGGTTTGGCGATGACAATGAGAGATCCCAGGCCATGACTCAGATGAATGGTGTTTACTGTTCCAGCAGGCCTATGCGTATTGGTGCTGCAACTCCAAGGAAATCATCTGGCCATCAACAGGGTATGCCAAATCACATTACTTGCTTCTGATTTCTGATATGTCTCTTTTCATTTGGCAGGGTAAAGAAAAAGATAAGTACATAATGCATTCCGTACAAAGAAAATGCTTCCAGCTGCTTATTTCATTCTCAATTTTCAGCTGTTCGTCGATTTGAGAACTACATTTCTTACTCATACAAACAGAAATCAATGTTTTGTGCTTTAGCTGACGATTTCAATGACTTTCTAAATGGGTGTAAATTCCATGAAATACATATAATTTGTGCTTTTTAGTTTTCACTGCAAAAGAAAGAAAACAGACTATTACTATGTTTGTTTACTAATGTAAATGAACGTCATATATGTTTGATGATTTCATTAATAGGAGTTGGGATAGTTAAAAAAATCATCCCATTTATTCATAGGTTCTGATTTTGTGAAGTGTCAATTCGGTCCACTATGGTGTGGCATTATGTCAATTGCCCTTTTAAGCTTCATAATAAACTATTTCAAACATATGCTTGGCCGTTAATTTCCCCCTTTTCTTGATTTAGGCTCCTTCAATTTCTTTTTGATAATACATCTCACTCTATGTTTTTCCAAATTTGTCTTTGATTCATGTTTAGATCCTCACCTAAGTGAGAAAAGTTAGGTTATGGTTGATCCCACTAATGGGAAAAGTCTTGGTTGTTTGCTTTGTTTTTTCCATTTCCTGCTATTTAAGAGTTGGAAATATTTCTACCAGCTTTGTATTGATTTATAAGTTTCGATGTTTAGGAGGTCAGTCCAATGGCACATCCAACCAATCTGAAGCAGATTCTACCAACACGACAGTGAGTTTTCCAGTTTTTTGGATAAAGAGTTGCAGTCTAGTGATTTACTACCACTTTCAGATATCTAACCAATACTCGTTATAGATATTTGTTGGAGGACTGGACCCTAATGTTTCAGATGAGGACCTCAGGCAGCCATTCTCCCAGTACGGTGAGATAGTCTCTGTTAAGATACCTGTTGGAAAAGGGTGTGGTTTTGTCCAGTTCGCAAACAGGTAAGTTCTGGTATTTTAACTTTACATATTGAAAGATAACATAATTTTGATCTCTTTTGGTGTAATCGCAACCACATTATTCTGATAAACTTTTTCAGAAATAATGCTGAAGAGGCATTGCAGAAACTAAACGGGACAACAATTGGAAAGCAGACCGTCCGACTTTCTTGGGGCCGTAATCCAGCAAATAAGCAGGTAAAACCCTCAACCAGATAGAATCCCACATTCACATTGTCATTTGTCTGTTAGCCTAAAACAAGTACTGTTTGATGACCAACAAATCCCCCTAGAAACGCCGGAAATTGCACCTGTTCAAAGAAAGTGGCTTCTATTTGGCCTCTTATAGTCATTTTAAATATAAATTATACGAACATTTTTTTTTTAATTTTTTTTTAAGATCAATGGACTAAAACTCAGTTTTGTTAATTTCATTTTCCCATAAAATACTTTGGTAGTGCTAGAGTACTGTATTGACTTCTGCTGCCTGTCATTGAATTACATTTGTGATGATTCATTCTCAATTGGTATTTCTTTGGATTACAGTTTAGAATGGATTTCGGCAACCCCTGGACTGGGGCATATTATGGGGCTCCTATTTATGATGGTTATGGTTATGCATTGCCTCCTCGTCATGATCCCAGCATATATGCTGCTGCCGCTTATGGAGCTTACCCTCTTTATGGAGCCCACCAACAACAAGTAAGCTGAATTCAGTGCAGTGCAATGTAATGGAGAAGTAGCTTTCACAAGAAGTTACACAGAATCACCCTTGAATGTGCAAATTAACTTCTCTTCCTTTGTAACTTGCCTGATCTGTTGAATTTTTAAGAATCCCTCCTAATTGTGGAGCGGAAATGAATTTTGATAGCCTGAGGTAGCGGTGTAGGGATTCAATTAGTCATTTGTTTAGGCCTTGTAGGAGTAATGACTAAAGAGGAGCTTAAACTTATTATAGGAATAATTGTCTTATGTATGACAGCGTGTGTGCTTGCTTTCATTTTATTTGTTTTTGACATTGAAGCTTTGCTTTGTTAGCTTTTAAGGGTCATTTTCTTTGCCAAATTTTACTTGCATGTCTGCTATTCATAAGCGATTATAGAATTCGAGTATGTAAGAGATCCTGTCCATTTTATTCTGCTCGATGGATCGGAAATATGAGCTTATTTTGGTCGAGTTTCTGAATGTGCGTATGCATTCATTGGTTTAGTTTGAAATCTTTCAAATTAATGTGCTTGGAGAGAGTGTCCTTAGGACTAGTTAGATCTTCAACACTTTGGGTCCTCAAAAATAATTTCATAACTCCTTTATTTGGTTGTATTGGTTTCTGTTTTCTCTGTACGGTATAATTTGAAGCGCATATTTTTTTAGTTTTGCCCAACCCATGTGCACAAAGTTTTGACGTCCCATCCCATCTCCACACCAAGACATGGAAACTGTGCACATTATTTGTGGCTCAAGTCTATACGTTTTTTGAGATTTTTTCCCACATCCTAGAACAATTAAATCAAATCTTTGATTTTGGCTTTCCGGAGTGAGAAGAGGTGCGTCTCCGATTTGAGGTGCAAGAAACCGCTCCTCCATTCTTTGTATAGTGTGTGTGAAATTGTTCACCTCTAAACCTAAAAGAAATAAAATGGACATTGTCATAAATTTAGGCCTTTTTTCTCAACTCCTTAGTCTTTCTCTCCCTCTTATTTAATGTTTATTTGGAATGAGAGCTGAAGGAAGAAGGCAGTGAAGACTTTGCAATCGAGTTGCTTGAGTTTAAACAGTTGAACTTTGGCGTGAAAAGGTTCCAAAGGAGACAAAAGTTTCATATTTTGCTGCTAGAATATTAATAATCCAAATATAGATAAGTAGTTGTGTAAATTATTTATATAAACTTGTCGTTGAATTTTGTACCTTTATAATATGTACTGATCTTAGGTGCTATATTTTTTTCCTAATTAGAGGCGAAAATCTTATTGATGAATTTGTATGAAACTCATCAACATTTCGCATCAATTTTATGGATATTGAGACCAAATACACCTAAGAGTTTACTTCGGGAGGAAGTTCTCCCTGAAGAAAAAATGAGATCATGGTTAACGCTCGCTTTGGTTGGTAACTTGGAACCATGTGCCCAGCTCCTCTTACAGTGATGAGGGTGAGCCCTTTGTACCCAATCAAGTATCCTCCAACCTGCATTTTGTGTGCAGTAGATTACCTAGATGTTGCTTGAACATTGATTATATAAGGTAAATGAAAATGCTTATTAAGTGATTACCTCATTTCCAGAATACCATGGACGCCATGTTGTCTCCACTGGAAGTTTCAAGGCATTTACTGAATACCTAGACGATGTTATGGGAACACGCCCATCTGTATCACCACTGTATTGTAGAGCAACAATGTTACATAAAAGCCATTACAGCACTGTCTTGGATGTAACAAAGCAGTTTGTATAGTGTATTATCACCTATATATCCAGGTTCTTATGCCACTTGATATTATCCGCTTTATAGTGGGTAGAATTGTTGCTGGGCTATCTGTCCACCCCAACGGACTGAATAGAAGCGTCAAATGCATTGATTCAGGAAATAGAACAATTACAATTCATGAATGCATTTTGAAAATGTAGTGAGGAGAAAATTGTGTACCTGCAAGGAGACCATTCTGAGACTTTAGCATGAAGAGCCTCTTGTACTTTGGCGAGATTTAAGTAGGATTTGGTATATTCGTCAGAACAAGGGTCGAAATTGCTGTCCTACAATATTCGATGTTCAAGAGTTTTCTGGCTTAGTTTTCACCAAATTATATTACTCCCCTCATCTTTGCGTTCTTAATATTTTCTTACAACTTAATTTTCTCATTTTCGCCTACTTTGCGTCTCACGCACAAAGATTGTATGTTTCATACTAAACACATTTATAATATGGTCCGGAACTACTCATCAATTTTTATGTCACAATTTAAACTTTCAATTTATAAGAAAGCCTAACAAATTATTAAATAGTCTTAATAACTGTATTTATGCTTCTAACAATTTATTATATAATGTCTGTTCAGTTAAGATGAGTTAGCGAAAATATACCTAAAGCATGATAGTATTTAATCATGTAATAATTTCCCTTGAAACTATCAAGCAATTATAATCTTTGGCAATCTTTATGTAACACCTAGTCAATTTCTTTTTTAGTTTGTTAGAAAGCGGGAAAGAAAAGAAAATACAAAAATAGTACAAAAGTTGTGATTGTTTAAATAAAAAAACGGTGGAATATATAAACAAAAATAAGAAGAAAATTTATGTATAATTTTAATGATCTATTAGGATATTTTTTTATAGTATTATACTAAGAAAATAATATTGTAAAATAAATTTTTAAAAATAATTTGATATAAAAAATAATTTCATTTGATATTAATAGTTTTAAAACATTAATGACATAATGTTAATATTCACTTAATTTGCATTGATATAGTGAACACTAATGGCAATAATTTTTTTAATTAATTCCTCGTAAGTGCCTCCATTATATATAATCTTTAATACACAAAAGCAAATAATTAAATGGAGAAATTAAAATAAATAGATGAATTGAATCTATAAGGTTCCATAAAGTAGAAAACCTATTAGAAAAAAGAATAATATAAATGAAAATTTGAGTATGAAAACATTTATATAAAAAAGATGAGCGAGAAAAATTTGACTTTTATTAATAAAAAATCAAACTTGTAAGATTTATCTAAATATATATCTATTTTGTGTAATAGAAACACAAATTTATAGTAAATAAATAAGATTAGTGTGGATGAAATAGAACTTACAGATCGAGGAGTTTGAGCAGCTTTTGTTGCAGCAAAATCACAGGGTGGACCATATATGTCATAAATGTCAATCACTCCAATCTCATCATCCCCTCTTCTCTGATATTTGTTGCATTCACTTGTTAAGTTCCCACTCTCAAAGTCACAATGCCTTTCAATTCCTTCATGCGTTTCATCAGAGTTCAAAGCATGTGTCCAGAAATAGTCATACATTCCCTTTGCACACATATTATCATCTATCCAACCATTCCCAATCTGCATCAACAACACCAAAACAACTTCAAAACAAGCATTTCATATGATTTCATAGTTTTTTTTTAGCATGTTATCAAGTTAATCATGATAAATGAGTTATGGAATGATCAACTTGGTCTGTCAGAAACACTAGTAAAAAGGCAAAATTGACTCACTCACCGCAACCCCTTTGAGGTTAACCACTGTGTGATTTGCACGCTTATTATTAGTGAGAATAGTGTGAGCTAGCTGAGGAACATAATGTCCAGCATAGCTTTCTCCAGTGATGAACAAGTCTCGAGATTTGTAGTGTGGAAATCTGTGGAGCCAGTTTATGAGAAAAGTGTAAGAGTCCATGGCTGTGCTCTTGTCTCCACTGTTAGTGTAGTCAGAAGAAGTGTTTGAATATGAGAATCCAACTCCTGCTGGAGACTCTAGGAAAATAACATTTGCCACTGCCAATTGTTCAACAAAACCATCATTCTAAATATATATGCAAAGCACATAAAAGGGTCATTAGAAATGAATACAAAACTTTGCTATAATTTCTCAAATTCTTGTTTTCATGCTATTTTGATTATGTGTACTGATATTTAACATCATGTCATTTTTGTATCTGGTATGTGTAGGAACGCTTACCATTGTTCCATGCATATTCATTTTTTCGAAGTGTTCTTCCATCACTGTTCACTCTAAAAGGTCCCAGTTCTTGCATGGCTCCATATCCAAGGGAAGAGCAGCCAGGCCCTGAAAATCACACATTTAGTGATCATAATTTTATTTAATTTTTTTTTTTTTTTGTTCAGGCTTGTGTTCATTACTGGGAAAGGAAAAGATTTCCATTGTTACGTAAAATCATAAATGATTACTATTGTGGTTTTCGCATGTTTAAAAGTGCTGAAGTAAAGATTCTAGATATCATTCCACTTGTGGAACATATTATTCCAAGAATGGAACCTATATGGGTAATTAAAGTTGAAGATGGAACCTGTAACTAGAAGTGAGAACAACCAAAATGAGAAAAGAAAATAAAAGAGAATTGTGGAACTAGCAGACTTTGAAGATTGGTGCATACATACTACAAAGTCGAAAGGAAAGAGATTTCAAATAGCAACTCAAGTGGGAGTAAAATTTCTTCTTTTGTTTTAACTAGGGATGGTGAGTCTAAATTTGGTTATCCTATCTCTTTTTTTAAGGGAAAATTCATTCTCTCTCATTTTTCCGAACTAAAAATTTATCTTCATTCTTTTTTCGTATCTAACTTAACTAGTATGAATTGATTGTTTCATTTATAAATATTAAATAAATATCTTTTATGATGTTATAAGTATTCATATGTTAAAAGAGTAAATATTATTTTTTTTTCATATCAAATATCAAAACAAAAATTATATTATATAAATATCAAATAAAAATAGAGTAAAGTTTAAATAATTGTATAAAAGAGTAAAAATATCAAATTATTAACTAAAAATAAGTTGTGAAAATAAAAAAAAGTTAATATAAACTTTTTAAATTACTTAATAAATTAAAGGTGGTTTAATAATTTAAAACAGAAACATGTGTCACATTACTAGGATGAAGATTGGATTGAAATAAGATAAATATATACATATTTATTTTTGTTTTCATATTCAATTTAAAAAATCAAGTATTAGTCATACCCATATATAATGAATATAAATTTATTTTATAAAATCAAAACGGAATTTTGACAATACCAATAGGAACAGATTTATTTTTCATCCCTACTTTTAAAGCTTCATAAAATTCATGATTTTGACATTAAAAAAATATAAAATGAAAAGTATTAAATAATTTACATGAGTTTTAATTAAAATTTAACTATATTATAATCACTGTATATAAGACCTCAATTAAACAAAGAATTGGCTTATATAAATTTTTTCTTATAAGGATAATATAAATTATTTCTTATAAGGATAGGGTTGAGAAGGTAAGAAAAGAAGGAAAAAAAATGAAAAACAAGATTATTTAGATTGAAAACAAACGAGTGGAAAGTAAGAATAACAATGAGGCAGAACAAGACAAAAAGATACACACAAACATATATGTATATATTTAACATTATCCTTATACTTAATTTAATTTAAAAAGTTAGATATTATCCATATTTATATTTATCACTCAATACAAAAAAATTTCATTAAAAATCGACGGATTTAGACTATACTAACAAAGATCAGTTGATTTTTCATGCTTGTCTAAACTCAATAATTTCTTGCTAATTAAACTGCTACAGAATTTAATAAATTTTGTATGTGGCAGTCATGAATAATGGCTTCCGTGATAGAATTCTATTAAAGTATATATAAGTTGTGTTGTCATTGTTCGAATCATACCATTAATTTGGAATCTATCATCTCATACTATATATCAATTAATCATGAATAAGAAATATTAACATAAAAAAAAAAAAAAAAAACTTAGTGCAACCTTTATCATTTGTTGCCACATCTTATACAAAGGGTGGGGTCATGTGGTGTCATATCATTCAACATAATTGAGTTTACTTTATGATTATTAGGGGGCAAAAGGAATACTTTTAAATAGACTTTTCCGATTTTTTTTATTTGTTCATCACATTTTGTTTAAATATTCACTTAACATCTATTCAATATCATGTGAAAAAAATTACCATTTACATATAATTTATAGTTATTGCAAAATCCTGCAATTTCAAAAAATCTAACCTTTAACAGAAATAGAAATATAGAAATAACGAATAATTAAATATATTCACTCTGGCCCAAACATTTTAAATAACTAATGTTTTGATGATTATGCAAATATAGATATGAATGTGTGTTCATAATTAAACAATTAACATGTTTACTATCACGGCATCTTAAGTTGTAGGGTTTTCGCATGTCCTAATTTTGTCTTTTCAAAATAAAACATTAACCAGTTTATGACATGCTTAGTTGAATTTATTTTGTAAAAAGAGCATCTTTTTTCCAATGTTCTAAATAAAAAATTAATGACATGCAATTATTTATTCAAGAATAATTTCACCCACAGGAGCTAATTATAGGAACTTTTCAATTACGATACTATGAAATCAATTGACATAAAAAACAAAATAAATTAAATTTCTTTTTGTGTACTTCGGTTTTTATAGAAACGAACTCATTTAACCTTTCAAAAAATTGAAATAGATTAGTTGATTTTAATTCGTTGGGATAGATTTTTTTATTATTGTAATAAAACTTTTCCTATAAATATTTTATGGGATTTTATAAATTTCACAGAAAAAAAATCAAAAAATCTCTTTCTTATTATTATTTTTATAAAAATATAAAAGAATAGAAAAAAAAAGTCATAAGAATATGAAAATTTCTGATAATATTTTTTTTATAAATAGTTAAGAATATATATATATATATATATATAAACATACCAAATCAATCAGTATATATCTTGCCTTTGATGATTTGATACTACACATAGCATATTCAAACAAAGAAAGAAAGAAACAAAATGTATGAAAGAGTTACCTCCATTGAGCCAAAGAACAAGGGGCTTGTTGGAAGCATTGTGAGGTGACTCAACAAAGTAGTAGAACAATCTTCTCCCTGCCTTGGCATCCACAGTTACATAGCCACCATATTGATCAAAATCCACCCCTTCTGGTTCTCCCGGCAAACCCTTCACTTTGTCACCTTCCATCAACACCCTTTCTTCCTCAACCTTCCAAAATTTTTCATCACCACCATTTCTGGCCTTTGAAGCTTCTTCTGAGATCACTTTCTTACCCCTCTTTGATCGAATTAACTTGTAGAGATATTCCCCTTGTTGGTTGCCCTCACATGAAATGGCTAAGTGGCACCAAGACAAAAACATGAACCACAAAACAACTTTCATTGACAACATTGGACTCATCTTTATGTTGTTGTGAGTGTTGTGTCATATATGTATATATATATATATATATATACCTCTTTCAACATCTCAAATCAATGAATTAAAATGATATTTTGAATACTTGGTCCAAACCCTTAAATAGTATTTGAATAAGATTCCAATAAAAATATCTATAAGAATTTGATAAATAATAGTTATATGAAAAAATCAATGTATTTTTTTTGAACAGCAAAGAAAAAAAAAATCAATGTATATTATTCATGGGTTTTTGTTTGTTTCTCTTTTGCATGTTGTTAAAGAAGGTGGTGATGAGAAAGTTATATTCTTGTGATGTGTTTCCGCTGTCAACTGAATAAAGTGATGTTACATGCATTAACTCATTTATGTTTTGTTAAAGTATTATATTCAGCATTCACACTTTTTTTTTTCTTAAATTATACAAAACCTTTCAATACATATATCTTGATTTAGTAAGCAATCAACAGTATTTAATGGAAGGCAGTTCAAGCTCTGACTTTGTGAAATAGTATTATGATATCTTTATTATTTGGTAAGATGAAAGCATATATAAGTATTATTGAATTTAAATGCATGCATGCCACCATTAATGTAGAAATTATAAAAGTGGTGTATAATAACATCAAATGATTAGTTTCATTGATGAGAAGTGATATTAACTATGTGATACCTATATCTATATATCTATAATATATATATATATATATATAAATATATATATATATATATATATATATATATATATATATATTTATTGTTTAGTTCAACTAATATTAATAGTTTGTACGATTGTACAAATTCTTATTTACCCTATTACTTTTACCATATGTTTGATAAAAATGACAGACAAAAAAAGCGCTGAAAGTTGGAATATTAAAAAATAAAAAATGATTTGATCACGAAAATCAAAAAGAAAAAGTTGATGGATTATTTCTTCGCATGTATCAATGATTTGAGCGGATTGAAATATAAACATAAAAAACAATAATAAATTTAATAAAATAAAATATAAATATAAATAAAAAGTTTATAAAATAATAATAAAAATAATATAATTATTAAAATAAATTATTAATAATATTAATATTAAAAGCAAAAAATAAAAAATAAAATTATAAATTAAAATCATAATTATAATAATAAGATAATAATAATAAAACTAAAAATTATAATAAAAAATTATTTTATCAATCACCCTAATTATATATCTCACAAATTTTCATAAATTTCCTCTTCATTTCTCAACGTTCTTTTTAATCCAAATACCTATACTTTTCATATCAATTTTTTTTCTTTTTTTTTTACTTACTCAAATCTATTCTCAAATCAAAACATATAATTAATGTATTACAAGATGCATAAAGATTAATATTGTTATTTTTAGAAATAATAATTTTATTTTTGAATATGAAAATAATAAAGGCATTTAATTAGTGTTATTATTGTAATATTATGTAAATATTAAATATTATTTTTTATTAATTAATGTAATATTTAATTAAAATCATTAATATTATTAAATCTCGTTATTTCAAAATAATAATAAATAATTATTCAATGCCACTTTTTATTATTAACTTGTAAATTAAAAACTACTACTATTTAATAAGTGTGATTACTAAAAAATCACCCATGCATTAATTTAATTAATAAATTATGTTATTTATTACATTTATTAATTATTATCTACACAAATGTATCTAATACATGTGTTTAAATATTAAATATATATTTAATACAATTTACAAATGTATTGTTTAAGAAATACATGCATATTTAATACAATAAATTGTATCCTTATCGGAAAAAAATTGCATTATCGTTGGGTTTAGTTCTGTCTCGTATTTCACCCATCAAATTTGATATTTTATCAAAAATTAATTTTGAAAATAATATTTTAAATATTAATATATAGTAAATAGAAAAATATACTATAAAAAAATAAAATAGATTATGAAATAAAAATTTAAATTCAATACTTATAAGTATTATATTATAATATTAGATAATATTATTATCATATTTAACTATAATATTATATTATTTGCATCCAATTAATATTGTTTACATATACGTATTTAATATATTAAATGATATTACAATATGCATTTAATTAATATTAAATGTCAAATTTCTGTCCCCCCCAAATTTTATATAGAATAAAACAAAAACAATAAATGTTGAATATTTTTTTATTTTATAAGTTATTGATTTTCTAACAATGATATTTAACATTTTGTTTTGTGGTCTATCTCTCTCCCTCCCTAACTGCATGTATATCTATCTGCCTGTATATATATTACTCACAAAATTATAAACTAAATAAATTTAAGATATAACATTATTGTTTAAATGATAATTTTTATTAAAATATCATTTTTATGAAAATCATCTAGAATTTTTCAAAAAATGTACTTTTTGTTAAATTATTGAAAAACTGATTTTAACTAAATTATGAAATTTATATTTTATTTACATAACTATTTTATATTATAAAAATCATATAAGTTTTGAAAACTATAATTATTATCTTAAAATATATTTAAATAATCATTATTTAATTTAAATCATAGTAAATAATATAATTTAAATTAATATGTCACAATAATTAGTTACTTTTTACTAAAATTATAAAAGATTTATTTACATTTTGTAAAATTGATATTATGATGCAAATATATATTTTATATCTTAACTATTTTTAGAATTTAGAATTATGTGTAAATATTATATGTATAGGGAAGGGAAAGAACTTATCAAATCATGTTAAACTTAACAAGAAAACATAATAAAATAAATAAATGATAAATAACATTATCATTTATCACGTTGTCACAGTAAATGTGATAAGATATTCTGTTTGTCTCCTAAAAAGTATCTTTGCTAAAATTTATTGAAACTATAAAATATGATAGATAAAGAATAAAGCTTGAATAATTTTGTGATTTTTAATAAATTATAATCAAAACCATATATTTTAAAATGAAACTAGTTATCCGTTATATCTAAAAATTAGGACTTTAGAAAAGAAGAAAAGAAAATTTAGAATCTTAGTACTTATCAGTTATCATGACTTGTATCTTATGAATGTACGTTCTTTTTTCCCACTATTTACGGATAATTCATGCAAGCGTCACAAGTAAAAAAGAAAATATTGACGTGAAGTGAATGTGTGAATATTAAGAACACTGACACTAGATACAGTACAAAGATAAAAAGAACCAACGATAAAACAAACTTAGATGCAATTTTCATCAATTACAATAAAAAATTATTTTTTAATTTTAAATTTTAATGCCATTTTTTAATACTTGAAAAGAAAAAAAAAATTGTACCCATTGCATCAAATGTTACATTATTATCTAATAAATGAATGTATATTTTTTAACCACAATAATGAGCGTATTTATGATGATTTATTAATTTTTAAAATAATTTAATTTGAAAAACTTATTATTAATATGTAATTATTAAACTCTAATTTAAACTTAAAATATTTCTTTAACAATATGTAAAATATAATAATGACTAAACACGTGGACTAAGGGACTAAGTAAACGTACCATTATCTTAATTTTTCATTTGTTTTTTTCTACATCATAATAGTTCTGTTTATCTCAACTAATTACGTGTCTGAATTTTTATTATATTATATTATTTTATTAAGTTAATATTTAGAAGTTGTAATAATTTTTATCATTTTCCATATTAATCTATATATTAATTTTACAATTAATATATTTTTAATACATATTTATTTATATAATTTATTTATTTCATATTATTTTATTTAAATTTAAGAAATTAAAGTTTAGAAAAAACGAATTTGAAGTCACAAGTTAAATAGAATAAAATATTAAAAAAATATGGAAGTTATATATTTTATATATAGTTACAAGTAAAAATCAACTAAGCAGCATTTGATATCCTTTTAATTTAATATTAGCAACAAATATTTTTTATAAAAAA
>Ga0209700_107301_pt1 | contig 15829 bp, 5 predicted proteins | sample SiratroredBW_FD_187528 | JGI IMG/M metagenome (GOLD analysis project Ga0209700, IMG submission 187528) | Root nodule microbial communities of legume samples collected from California, USA - Siratro red BW (SPAdes) (version 2) | ecosystem: Host-associated > Plants > Roots > Nodule | place: USA...
TTTTTTAATTAATTATTATTATTTTTTTAATTGTCATCTTTTAATTACCACATTTTTTAGTTTTCTTTTAATGGAAAAATTTAATATATTTTTAATTACTATTATTACTATTATTTTTAACAAATTTTTAATAAACTGACTTTCCTTACTATTTCTTTTTATGAATTTTATTTTAAAGCCTTATTTATTGAATATAATGGAACCAAAGTCTCTTTTTTTTTTAAATGACAATAATATAATAAAACTAGATAACACACTCTTTTATTTTAATTTTTGTATTGTTTTATAATCTGAAATAATTTACTTGTCCGGACAAAATTGGGTGTTGACAGATCATACCTGGCAGTAGATGGGGAGCTAGAGATCATTTTTAACTGATAAGATTTTCAAATAGAGTAAGTTCCTATTTACTCTAAAGATTCTTTAATATCTTTATTTTCTTATGAATTTGTCATCAATATTGGTAGGGTTAGTTGAGAAAAGTGATCCTCTCAACTTGGTTAAGTTCATACTCAAATTTGGTTATGTTTGGATACTTTGTTTTAGGTCTCTAAAATTTGAGTAATTCTCTTGATTGAGTTGGAACTCTCTTTAGAAAGTAAGGAATTATTGGTAAGGGAAACTATTTATGTTTTTTAGAATCTTAAGATAGATTATCTAGATGTGAAACTAACTTGGTCACAAGATCTTGATTTCTACGTAGAGTATATGTTTTGCCTTGAACATATTTTGAATGTTTTAAATTGAGTGTTATTTGAGTTTTGTTTGATAGATGATTTTATAATTTTTTTTAATTGGATATTCTCAATGAGAAATTGATTTAGTGGCAAGATTATGCATGTTAAGGTATATAGTTCATTAAACTGAGTTTGAATATAGTTTCGATAAGTATAGTTAGTTCATATAGTTTTCCCACATATTAGTTTATGATTTTGAAGTGAAATATAAATTGAGTTCAAATGAATAAGATTGAATTGAAATGAGTGAAGGATGATGTTTGAGTAAATTATGGATTGTATTGATCATTTTTAATGCGTTTGGTTTTAGGTTAAACTTTCAAAATAAATTTAATTATGCTACATGAGATTGATTTTTTGATATTTTTGCTCAAGTGAAAATAAAATAAAGAAACAAGTTTTACTCTCAATCCTATTTTCTCTCTAGAAGGATTTTTTGCTCAAGTGAAAATAAAGCTGCAACTCATCCTTTGCTCTCTGAGAGATTTTTGCTAAAGAAAAAAATACTTTTACTTGAGCTAAACATTTTTTTTACTCTTGTCACTTTAATGGATTATGTCAACATTTATTATAATTTTAAAATAAATATTAATTTATATATTTAATTGATCTGTAATTTCGTTTAATGTATGTATGATGAAAATGGTTATTGAAAATGATAAGAATTGTATAAATTTATAGTCATAAATATAATAGGATGATATGTGAACCATTGTTTATTTTATATATTAAGTGATATATATAGTATATATTTAATTTGTATTTTGAAATATTATATATTTTGTATAAATCCTATGTTGTGTATAGAGTAAAGTATATATCGTGTGATGGTGTTACAAAATTCCAATTGAATATATCCTAAACTCATGATAGAAACCACACAAGAGTCTTCCGATTTTTTTATCCCCTAAAAACATGTTGGGAGAGGTAAAGAAGTAATTAAAAGAAAAGCATAGCATTTTTCCAAATAAAACGCTTGTTCAAACACGTCACTTAAAACCAAACATAGACTTAGTCATCATAATACCCCTCAAATCCTTTTTAGAGACTTAATCTAGTGGTGTTTCAACCAATAACTTTTGTGTTGAGTGCTGCTTCGATTACAGTTAGCTTTCTATTCACGAATCCAAGGAGCATTCGTTGTCAAAACAAAGTGAAACTACACCAGGAAAAATGAAACCTTCTACCCCAATGTTAATATACTTTAACTAATAATAATAACTTCATTGCTTGTTTTTTCTTTTTATGAACATCACACGACATTATTAATTACCACTTTTCTTATTTTAAATTATTTTTAAGCAATATATATACATACATATATATCTTAATTATTGTTTAAATATTTTCTTTTTTAATTAATATTTCGATTTTTATAAAATTACTTCTACATTTTCTGTTAATATTTATTGAAATTTTAATTTATATATATATATATATATATATATATATATATATATATATATATATATATATATATATAATTTGTCTTCTAAATTCAATTTTAACTTTAACAATAATGTAATTTGTATTAATTATTGTTGATAAAAAATTATATTAATTATTAGTTATTTGGTTTTGGATTTTTTTTTTCTTGAATATCAAGTGTTTAGTAAGATTGTTGCCAGGGCATTAATCATTAAAAATAATTTCTTAGAATTTAATTATATTAATTTACGTATTTTATATTTAGATTTATTGAATAAAAAATTTCTAAGAAACGAATTTTTATTTAAATTTATACTTAGGATGTAACATATTTCGATTGTTTTAAGAATTTGATTTGATTTTTAGAGTGTAATTTTATTTATACTTAGGATTTTAATTTTATTTTATACTTAAAGACTTAATTTTGTTTGGAAATTTATATATTTTTTTAAATGTATTAGTGTGTGTGTGTGTGTCTATATATATAGATATATATATATATATATATATATATATATATATATATATATATATATATATATATATATATATATATTAAGTATTTATGTAATTAGTAATATTTATTTAATAAATATTTTTTTAAGAGGATGAATAGTGGATAATAATTGCTTGTTTTAATATTTTTCATCCTTATTTACATTTTTATTTGTGAATATCCAAATAATAGATAAGCTTTAAAAATGTCTGAGTATAATATTTAGAAGATTTTCAAAAAGAACATATGAGTGGTATTAGTTTGAAAGATTTTGAAATATTTTCGTAAAGACTTGCAAAAGATATAGAAATATTGTAGAAATATATAAAAGAACATTATTGAATTTTTTTTGTACTGATTAATTCAAAATGAGTTAATTACAATTAATAAGTTTTATTATAATCAAACTTATTAAAAAAGTATTGTCATGGATATACAGAGACTCCTGATTATCTCCTTTATAATTTTTTTCTAAAATAAAGGACACAATTATTATTTTACAGAAAAAAAATCCACTCTTTGTTTATTTTATTTTATATTAGACAATTTATTATTGAGAGATTTTTACAACAGTTGTAATTTACGTAGGACCTTGCATGTAAGGATTACACTATGCTTTCTTTTAATTGATCGTTAATTTTCTACAAAGAATGATCTTTGTATTTATAGGTCTTGTAGATGGTGATTTCTAGTTGACATGTTGATTGTGTTTAGGCTTTATCATGTAATAGATTATAATGTATGAGATAGGTAGATCATGTAAATAAATCAAAACATGCAGGTATTTAATTATACATCTAAGTCAAAGGAAAACAATACAAAACCAAAGTATAATCATATACATTTATCCCTCATTTGTTATAATAAAAAGGTGGTGAGAAGAACATCATGCTAAGGATCCATTGACTAGCTTATGGTGCAGAAGATGGTTGAGCGGAAGCATTTGTGTAGGTGATTGATGGTAGGGCGATTTACATTGGAGTGCTTGAGGAAAATTTGGAGAAAGTTGAGTATTAGGTGTTGGTCTAGGTTGGTTTTTTGTTTATGGTTTAAAAGGAGGATCAATAAGTGGTTGAAATATAAGGTCAAGTTTTGTTTAGGAGGCATCTGATTGTTCAGGGGTAGGTTAAGGTAAAAGTTGATGTATAGATTTATGTAAATGTGGATCTTTTATATCATTTATTACAAGTTCAACTCAAAGAAATTATATTTTTATACCTCTCAGATAGAATGAGTCTTCACTTTTTTTTTCCCACATAATCTATTATCTTTTAACTCAAAGCAACCATATCAAGCTTCTGTTATTTTTAGTGAGAACATGGATATCAAGACTGAATTGGACACCATTAGTGATTTGCTTCAGTCAGCACTAGATGCTCATGACCAAGCAATTGAAAAAGCTATTAAGTGGAGATCCATGACAACATTTATGCTAGAACTTGTATCAAAGTGGTTGTGACCAAAAACCTTATTTACTTTAATGAAACTCTCATTAGACAATGAAGAAATGGACGAGGATGATTGATTATGTACAACTCCTTTATTGTTTGTGCTTAAAAATGGGAAGAAGTATGATGAGTTGAGCTGATGGGAAAATAAAATGATAAAGATCTCAACGACATAATCATACTTTAAGGGGGAGCATTAACATGAAATGAAGATCATAGAAGCATATAATAAGGAGGAGTGACAAGAAAGGATCAAGATAAGGGGAAGCGAGAAGAAAAAGAAGATGAGAATCTTATTGTCTATGTTGCTCTACTCTCATACTTAAAATGTAATAGACTGTGGTATAAAGTCTAATCATTCTTTTGAGAACAATAGCTCTTATGTCTACAAATTTTGTATTGAATCTATGTAATTCATTTACAAAAATTGTATATACTTGATATGATCAATCTAATAAAGATTGGTTCATGATTCAAATAAGTTTGATACTCCCGCATATCTCACATAATTATATGCTCTATTTATATGAGTTTGGTGTTGAAAAATATCTTTGTGAAAACTTGATTTGTTTAACTTGTTTATGAAAATAGTATGTTTTAAAACTTTATCATTTAAAACACCATAAAAACAGGAGAAGATTGTTAAGGAAAAATCCAACACCTTATGATTTTAATTAGGCCCATAAACACAACAAAGCATAAAATATGATCATGCATCATTTGTAAGACAAATTGCTTTTTCAAATAGTAAATCATGTAAGATGCAAGTGTTTTGTCTGACAGATAATACAATATTATGCAGTCTTTTCCTTACGTTTGATAAAACAATTAGACAATACACACATAGATTAAGCTAACATCATACTACTTAAACATTTGTACGTTTGTTCTACCATTGTGGGAAATGTTTGTTGCCTTCGTCTAACTAAAAGAGATCCTTTCAATTTCAAAAACAACTTAACATCAAATGATCTCTTGAGAAAAGAGTTAAAGTGTTTTCTTCAACAACTTCCAGACACAAAGAGCATTTAAACTCTAGCTAAGTTGTTTGCTTTGTACAGTGTGCACTTTTGTCATGAATTGGTGCAAAAGGCTATGTTACCTTAGGAGACAGAGATAAAAGATGTTGCCTAAAGTAGAAGAGCATTTAAAGTTGTATGAAGTGCATTTAATGCAATGTCAATATTCAAGCTCTTCAAATGCAAAAAAACACACAAGAAAGTTGAAACCTTTCAACGGCTAGAAACTGTGTCTCAATAGATATCTTCTTCCAACGCTTATATAAAGTCCTTCATCAAAAAGAAGAAAGAGAGAGCAAAGATCGCACTATGACAAAATGTTGTGTGGATGTTGGGCATTTCTCAAAAATTTCAAGAAAAAGAAAATAGAAATCCTCATGCTAAGAGCAAAGATTATACCAAATATTTGGATCCAAAAAAGCTTCATGGAAGACACTATAATTGTTCATCTAGTAAATTAGGAAAGAGTGTTTATCCTTGTATTCATCATAAAGTCGCAATCCCTTTCTAGAAAGCAAACACAATTATCTGAACTAGAAAAGAGAGCTTGAACCTTGTACTCATCATTAGATGCAATCCTCCCTAATACTTAGACCCAATGATCAGATGGTCACACCTTCAAGCAATCACCATATCTTAGCAAGGAGTGATTTGATAAAGAATAATAGTTTAACTAGGAATGACTTGGTAAAGAATACTCGTTTATCTAGAAGTGACTTGTTAAAAAAAATACTCATTTAGCCAAGAGTGACTTGATAAAGAATTAATACTTAGTTAACCAGGAATGAGTTGTTATAAAATACTTGGTTATTATATATTAGATAGTCTAGTATTTGAAGATTTTTACTTATGAATAATGTAACAACATTGGATGCAAGGATTATGACATGCATTCTTTCATTTGGTTGTTAATTCTTCTCATAGAAAAGCTACTTTTAATTTGTAGACCTTAAGAGATGGTTGTTACTAATTGGTGTATTGATCTTCTATTAAAAATGTAATATTTTAGTTGACATACTTTTCTGTTCATTAAACTTGTGCCGAAAAACGTTTTCCATTACCATAATCCTTTCTTGTACCAACTATATCATATCTAACAATACATAAGTGAAGTTTTATTTATTTAGTGTATTGTTATGTTAGAATAATCGTAAAAAGATATAAATCAACTGTAGAATAAATTCAAACAAATTTGTTTCTCGTAAAATGTGGCACCTCTTATATATCATAGGTGTTTCATATATATATATGTTGCACATGTCTTTAGACTTGTTTAAATCGTAATTTTTCATTAAAGTTACATATAACTTTTTAAAAAATAACTTTTAATTATCAAAATATAATTTAAATAAACTATAAAAAATTATATTTAATTTGTGAAACTACTTTTTATATTACAAAAAATATATAATTTAAAAATATAATAAAGATTTTAAATATATTTAAGTAATGATTATTTAATTTTGATATTTTAATTAATGAAATAATTTAAATTTATGTGTCCCAATATATAAATATAATACTAAGATAATATGTTAAATAAAAGTTAGACAATTGCTTACTACACGATAAGTTACTTCCTACACTTAGTAAATTCTTAATATACCAACAATATTCTTATTATTTTTATTTTAAAATTTATTTATTAAATAATTTTTTTCTCACACTTACAATTGAGTCAAACTCTAGTGTAACTAAGAAAAAATTGTTAAGGTTTTTTTTTTCTCTTGTCAATGTATATTAAGAAACTTTCTTGATAAATAATAAAAAATAATCTTATAAATATTATGAAATATCTGTATTTTTTCTTTCAAATACTGAATTTGTTATTAGAAAACTAAATATTTAAATACAGTATGTTTAATTTAATTTTTAAAATTAATTGTAAATATCTGTAAAATATCTCATTTTAAAAAACTAATGAAAAATAAAATAAATAACTGTTCACATTTATCTTGTAAGAAACAATTACCAGCATAATTTTTATTATTGTTAAGAAAAATAAAAACATATCATATTTTTTAAAAGTATCATACATATAACAAGAAATGTTTTTGTGCATGGGAGAGAAAAAAAATTATTTAATAAATAAATTTTAAAATAAAAATAATAAGAATATTATTGGCATGTCAATAATTTTGTTAAGTGTAAGAAGCAATTTGTGTCGTGTAGAAATTAACTGCATAAAAGTTATTATATAAATTAATATTAAGAAAATTATACAATAATTATAGTTTATCTATATAGTTACTTTCTCTTAAAATTAATATTATGATTGTTTTATATATTAAATATCAATATACTTTGTCAAAATATATAATTATTTTATCTTATTAAATTTAATTCGCCTTTTTTTATACACTACAACGACACGAAATAACATTTTCATATTAAATTAGCATAATAAATAATAAGTTATAATAATATAAAAATAATTATTCTATCATATCTTCCATTTTCAAAGAAAAAAAAATTGAAAAACTATAAGGTGATTTTCACTAAAGAAGAACGCAAATTCAAGTTTGCGTATTCCGTCAAACAGGTTCATTTCGATCATAAATGTGGGGAAAAAAATTCTGTAACCGTCCAATAAAAACCTCTTTGCAAATAAGTCCACTCCCAATGAAACATGTTATTATTAGATGATTGAAATAATAAAAACATTGCTTTGAATTGAGCATAACGTTTTTCATGCGCCACTAATTAACTTATATAAATTAATATCACTTTTTTTTCTTTTCTTCTTCGTTAAAACTAATGCCGACCACATCACTTATGCTTTATAATGACTATAGAATTGACACATCATTATCTTAAATAAAACAGTGACAGCATATAATTAAAGAAATTGCTCACCATAAAAGCAGTAATTAAAGAAATAGGTGGATTTAGTTTATAGTATTAAATTTCTCTCACCATCCATAAAACTTTATAGATATTAATGGCTATTGTTCAAGTTGCTAATTTGTCAATTCAATCTTTTCTTAAGGCACTTTTGTAGAACAATTAATACGTATGAAATATCTTTAATTAGTTCTTACAAAAATGACGAAGCACTGCATTTAATCTTACAGAAGAAATAGAGGAAGAATACCAAAAATAATGGGTCTAGCTAACCTTAGAGTATGTTATATTAATCTAGAAATACGATAAAAGATTAAACAAATATCTATCACCGTCTCAATAATTTTAACAGTGATTACCACATGCAACAGTAATTGCTTAATCATTACTCATCCCATGAGTAGTTAGATAAAAAATTATTTTTGAACAAATTTCTTTATAAAAATTTGTAATTTTTTTCGTAAACTAAAATTAGTTCATGCAAAAGTTATTTTTATAATTTTTTTTACTTTTTCTATTGTGTTTTATCTTAATTTATAGAAAAATAATAATATTTGTGTTTTGTAAAATTTGTAGGTGCCATGTGTTTTCAATGGATTGCTGAAATCTATAATATGCTATTGCTAAATAGAGAGTTCCTGAGAGAGGTTGTAGGTACATTGGTAGGAAGAGTGATGATTTTGAAGTTTGGAGAACATTGATTTTAACGAAAGGCCAATAATTAATGCATAGGTTGACTCTGAAGAACACCTTTTTCTCTCACCCATCACCCATCAACTATTTTTGGTGAAGTGGGGACCATTCTCTCTGCATCACACTCTCATGAAATTGTGAAAAATACACACTTGCTTCTGTAGTACCTAGATAGAGGCATAATTACTCTGCCTTTTCCATTTCAGATACTGCTCTCTTTTCCTTGTAGTTTTCTCATCATATTTGAGTCTCAAATTGTTCATCAAATCAAGTAGAGATGTGAATGAGTTATTGTAAAAGTAGGTTCTTTTGTTTGTGTGTATAAGCACATAAGCTATAAATGGGTTTAATATTTTTATAACACTCAATTCATACTATCTTTTTTACTTAAACTGGTATTATAATATCTCTAATTAAAAAAGAGATTGTAATATATATATATATATATATATATATATATATATATATAAGGATAGTTTTTTTTAAATATATATAAATTTAAGTTTGTAAAGTAAACTGATTATTTTGAATTCATAACCATATATAATCAAATATTTTATTTTATGTACATCTCTGGTGTTTGTTATGATAAGTATTATCCTTGAACTGCTTAGAGGAATTAATACTTTCACAAAACTATCACATATCTAGTTTATATCTTATTATTTACAAAATTAGCCGCACATTCTATTTAAAGGTGATTTTTATTTTTTTTGTTAAACTTTATCAACCACATTAACAAATATTCAATTTGAATATAAATATAATTCCAGTGTCTCGTACGTATTAATTAATAATTATACAAAACTAAACCAAACATTCGATGTTATCCCTTAAATAATATATAAATTAAGAAGACGAAGCTTTTTAAAAGAATATAATATTTTCCATATTTCAAAATTAAAGAAGATAAAAATCATCCTAATTTTCTTGAATATCTTTCCCGTCACGTGAAATAGTATTTGTTTTTTAGTAGATATGATCATATTAGTTTAAAGTTTAGGTATAAGTAATCATATTAATTTATATCACACACGTAAAAGTGAACTAATTATCTAAACAGATTGTATATCATACAATATGCGTATATTTCGACCACAAATCACATTTTTATTCCAAAAAAACACTATAACAATTATACTTGAATTGCTTTTATGTTAAGGAATACTGCTAGCAAAATAATACCAAATTTTGGCATATATAATATGTTTGTCAAGTATGAATTAACTAAGAATCAAATGAGTAAAGACTAGATAATGTGAAAACAAAAAATATATGAGAAGTCTTATAAGTTATCATCAAACAACTCAAATTTGGATGTCATATAATAAAAATATCAAATTACTCATTTAGAGAAGCACGAAATGTGAAATGATTAAGATATTTATAAATGATTCCAATAATTAATATATTAAAAGTGCAAGAAAATCATCTATAAGTTTGAAAGCGTTGATCACCAACTTCAAATAAGATACTAACATGTGCACAATCTACTTCTTAAATAATGTATACTCATTTTAGTATGGTCAATACGATCAACATAGTTGCTCAAATAAAATGTCCTTTTACTTAATAAAAGAAATATAATTGTGAGTTGTCAACCAAAAATCAAAAAAACATTCTAGAAAAACTCTAACACCAAAAACAACACATAATTACTAAGTCACAAAGGATTTGTTTAGGACACCAATAAATTGAGGCTCATTATGCACATAAAAACTTGATGAAACATTCATGAAAAACTCATAGACATGCAAACGAAAATTTCAATTAAGATATAGTAAGTGTCTCCTCTGCTAAACTTACATAGACACAAGATTGAACTAAGTATATTTGTTGCAACTGACTGACTAAATGAAGTGTATTTTCATAAATGACTTTCAAGTATTTACATATGATGAAATACAAATGATGCAACCTCTGCACTTCATAACCAATTTGGTTAGGCAGACATATTTGAAACTTATTTTAAATGTAGTCCTTTTGTTTGAGAGGTCACATTAAATACAAATTTTGCAACTCAACTGAATCATTTGATTAATGTATTTTCTAATTTTATTTGACAAGTGATTAGATCAAAGTTCTTGCGTTTAACCAACCATTACAGGTGTAGACTTAAATACTTAATCTAAAAACACTTTGATGAAAATATTTTTAGTACATATTCTAACACTAACTCTCCTTCTTATGTTAAAAAAGATGATGATAACATATAATGTAAAGGAGATAAAGAAGAAAGAAAATATACACATCCATTTGTACTGGTTTGTCTGTCACAATAAACTACATTCAGTTCTTGACCAACAAGTGAAGCTCAATTAAGCATACTACTATTGTAAAGTACACTCAAGTATTCTTTGTGCTTGTAGTCACTCCTAGCTAACCCTTTGAATATTCTTGACATACGTCACTTGTAGTTCAATTGAGTATTCCTTGGGCTCATAACCACTCTTACTAACCCTTTAAGTATTCCTTACTCAAGTCACTCCTAACTGACTCTGAGTATTTTTTACACCTTGCTACTCCTAACTAATTGAGTATTATTTTAGATCATAGTCACTCTTGGAAAACCTCATCAAGGAGTATTTTTTTCAGCAAGCCACTTCTGCCTTACCTAAGTTATCATTACCCTTTAGCCACTCTTGGGTAGTATAAGAAGATTGAAGACTTCAATGATCATTTAATCATTGGATCTGACTACTAAAGAGTGTTTGTATCTCTCGATAAATACAATGCTTAAGCTCTCTCCTAGTACAAATCATCTTGGATTTACGTCTTTCAACAAATACAAGGTGTAAGTTTACTCTCCTAGGTGACTGAATGAACACTCTCAATGTTTTTTTATGGCTTCTTTTGATCCATAAATAAGTCAGATTCTCTGATCTCAGCTTTGGGATCTCTTTTTGAAGATTTGAAAATTGCTCAGCATCTAAGCAGTATTTTAGTATAGTGCAACCTCTAATCTCTCTTCTTCTTCTTGACAAAAGGCTTTATATAGGTGTTGGAAGAAGATAACTATAGAGAGGTCATTTCTATTTGTTAAACAACTACAGTTCTTCTAATGTCCTTTTTGTATTTGTCGAGTTTGAATATGATTGTTACCTTAAGTGAAACTTTAAATGTTCTTCTTCTTTACGCAACATCCTAGATGACTGGTAGTATACACCTTTCTCGGTAGCATAACTTTTGTATCATCACACGGTAAAAGTGCACACCATATATGACAACTAGTTGGGCTAGAGTTAAAGATAGCTTTTGTCAGAAAGTTGGTGAAGAAAGCAACTTTAGCTCGTGCTCCATGATCTTGACGTTGACTTGCAATTTGTCATGAATGGATCTGTGTAGTCAAACAAAAGGTAGTGGACATTTCCTATACCATATAATAAGCATATAAATTTATTAAAGTACGAGGTTAACTTAGACTCAATGTGTATGGTTTGATATTTTGCGTGTGTTTTATCTGATGTTACTTGCACCTTATCAAAGTAAGAGAATACTGCATAGTGTTGTTTCGTTTGTGAGACGCAATACCTGCATTTTGCATGATCTGTTCTTAAACATCAATTGTCTTACAAATGATGCATGATGATGTTTGAACTTGGATGTTTCTTCAACACTTAATGAAAGTCATATGAAGTTGGATTTTTCCTCAACAATCTCCCCTTTTTGATTATGCTTAAAAGACATAGATTTAAAATAAGACATTTTTCAAAACACATTCAATAGATCAAGTTTTTTTAACCAAACTCTTTTTAACACCATACAAACTAGTTTTCAAAGTATAAATATGATAAGTACTGATGGCTTATCAAGCTTTTGAGTCTAAATTGAATTCTTATAGATTAATTGTATCAAGTATATACAATTTTATTCATTTATGTAGAACTTGTAAGTATAAGTACGGATTGTTTTGCTAGAAGGAGCCATCAAACTTTATAACTTAGTCTATTATAATTTGAGCATAAACAAAATAATTAGAGATTAGAGATGAAAAACTCTTCATGTCTCTTGATTCTCTTAAACTTTATCTTCTCTTCTTTTGAAGTTCCCATTGAACTAAGCTCTCCGATCTTCATATTATTCTCCCTCTAAACATAAACTCTCATTTTAATTGTATTACCCTTATTTGTAAGCTCCCTTGTCTCCTTCCCCTTTTTAAGCAATGTCAATAAGTAAGTGCACACTTCAATAAACCTTTTGCATCTCTCACCATCTAATGAGAGTTCCATTGGATCATATGAGGTAGAAAAGATCACAAAGAATGTTATTTCCTTTTGAAAGGCATATAAATGCATCTTCTATGGTTTGGATGAGCAAATCCATGAAAGGAGCATACTAACTCCTACATCAGTTGTAATCATTTTTTTTTCAAACTAAACTTCTATCCATTTATTATATATAACAATTTGGTATACTTACCAAACTATAGTCAGCTATCTTCATTTTTCACTTGTTATTTCTTTATGAATATATTTCGCAATACAATAAATTATTTCTCTAAATCTAATCTTAAAAAAATTTAAAAATATATAGATTTTTTTCTATTAAATAAATAATAAATTTTCATAACCTTTAATCTGTTTTAAAATTAATCAACTATATCTCTAAAGAATATTTCAAGTCTTAAAAAAGATTAGGCACATGTTAATGTGTTGCTCTTAATATAAAGTGAATATTCTTGATGTTTAATTTTTCACTATAACTTTTTTAAAATTTTATTTTCAACCCTAATATACAAATATATATTATTGTGATATAAAAAATATAAATTATAAAGCAGAGAATTTAATTATATATTAACTTTAATTACAAAATAACCTTTAACAAAGCATAAAAAATATGGAAGGAGTAATTAAATCTTATAAAGAGTATATATGGTCATACTCCCTCTATCCAAAAAAAAAAAAACCAGCAGAAAAATTTTTGTTATTAAAGTATTTTTTTCTATTTAATTTTCATTTTTAAATTCAATACAATATTAAAAATTCTTTTATCCATTATATTCTTATTTTTCATCTAACTTTTAATATATATATATATATATATATATATATATAACTAAAATAAAAAACCTCATAACTATTTTATTAAGATTAACAAATTTATTACTTTTCTTAATTTTTCTAAATAAATCTTAAACCAACCTTAAAAAGAAAAAAAAGAAATATTTTATTACATTTCCTTTTTTTCATTATTTTGCTTATTAAAAATCTTAAATGTGTGAAATTACAGTCAACTTTATAAATAAGTCAAAAAATATATAATGTTCATGTGTCATTATAAACGTTAATTACATTTATTTAGTTTTCATTTTTTTTAAAAATATTTTAAAATTATTTATTAACTATTTTGAGTTTAAATTTAAGAATATTTTAAAAATACTAACATTAAATGTTACTGAATTAATTAAAATTCATTTATGTTTTAAATGATCAAACATGTTTTTTTTAATGTTTATATTTGGGTTTAAAGAGAGTATTAATTTTATTGCTTTAAAAGAAAATATTCTTTTGATGCATAGATTAACAAGTTAAATATAAACAAAATAATTGAATATAATATCATATTCTGTGTCAAAATTTAAATATTGAAATAATAAAATTGATTTTAAAAGTTTAATAAATCTGGTGGCAACATTTATATTATAAGACTTTTTTTCCAATGTGACTTACAATCAACATTATATGTGATAAGACTTTTTTGCATTTGAGGCGCAATACAATTAAATACAGAGTTATTTTAATAGCTTAATAAACTAATTAATACATATTAGTTGTTATACTAACCCTTTCATATAGGATATGATATTATTAATCTCAAAATTTATTTTTGGTTATCTCAAAGTTTATTTTGCAGCAGTAGTTAACCTATTAATACAATAAAACTTTCAGCTAACTTAATTTGTTTAAATAATTAAAATTAAATCAAATACTTAAATATATTTTCCATCTTATAATATATGTTTAATGCTTTTAGCTTTTATAATTCTTGTCTTTATAAAAATTTATTTTACTGTTTAGAGTTACTGTTAAGTCTTATATCAATTATTTGTGGAGAAACAACTACGTGTTCTTAAATAATAAAATATTAGTAAAAGGAACAGTATCAGAATTTATAATTTTTCATAAAAATTTTAAAAATATTGTCAATAATAATATAATAATTATTATTATTTATATAAAACAATATTATAAAACAAGTATAAATAAGCATATATCTAAGCCAAATAAAGACCCAAATATTAAGTGATATGATTATTACTGGCCAATAAAACGAGGTGAATTACAAATAATTAAAAATTTTTAAAATTATGTAAAATATTAATGAACCAAAAAAATTAAAGAAATAAAAATTTAGAAAAGAAATTAAAATTATAAATTTTGTAAAGTATAAAAACTAATTAAGCCAAAAAAAAATTAAGAATTTATATTGCCATAAGCAAGACTAATTTTTTTTTCATGTTTTAAGATTTTATTAAGAGTAATATGACTGAATTAAAAGATAAGTACAATCTAATCAAACATTGATATTCTCCTAAATTTGAATTTTGGATTCACCTAATTAACTAATTTTCAACTCTCTACTATCTAAGAAGCTATGATAATAATAAAAAATTAATATCAAAATATTGACTATATTTAATAACCATTAATATAACTCTATTATTTAAAGTTAATTTAAAACTGAAAAAATGTCTGAAATTTGTTAAATAAAAACTAAACCTATAAAAAATTATACTTTTCAACATATTTCAATTAATAACACAAATGTTAAAAAATAAAATATTAAAGATATTATTATTTATTTGTACTAACACATAGTGCACATCATTTGTATCAAACTCCACGTGCACGTCCAAATTTCTGCACTAAAAACCTAGAAAGAATATTCTCTTTATCGCAAGTTGCTTATCCAACCTTTCTTGAGACGTTGCCCGGTTCTTGGAGAAAAACTCATTGGTTTTTAATCCTGTATTTATTTTAAATTTACCCTTAAAATATATCAAATAATTAATATATGTTTAAAGTAGTAATTTTAAAGCTAATAAAATAATATTCAATTAATCAGTTTATCAGAATTTATATATTTGTTCTAAATTTATATATATATATATATATATATATATATATATATATATATATATTTTAAATTATACCAATTACT
>Ga0209700_107302_pt1 | contig 15824 bp, 13 predicted proteins | sample SiratroredBW_FD_187528 | JGI IMG/M metagenome (GOLD analysis project Ga0209700, IMG submission 187528) | Root nodule microbial communities of legume samples collected from California, USA - Siratro red BW (SPAdes) (version 2) | ecosystem: Host-associated > Plants > Roots > Nodule | place: USA...
AAATAACTACGGTTTGTGTAATCCGTAAGAGGCATAAATATTGATTTTAAACTTACGGCTTACAGAATTCGTAAATACTAAACTTCTACGGTTTCTACAATCCGTGAAAATCAGAAAAAATGAATATCAGATACCTCGACGAAGACGACGGTGGTTGTTTTTCAGCCACCCACAACCACCCAAAGTGCCTTCAACCCTCCACTCCAACACTGTAGGAACCTCCCACCACCACTGCGATACTTTTCACCAATGTTCAGAAATGCACCGCACCCCTTCCATGGAAAACCTTCTTTTATAGCAGCAGGGTTAAATTTGTAATTTCCTCATGTCTATGATTGGAATTTTGAAAATTATGGAGGTGCAGGAAGATGATATGGAGGTGCAGGAAGAAGCAATCCTCATGGATTTTTTTTCAGAAACGGCCCATAACGAAACCCAAACCAATAATAGACAAAAAAAAAATACAAAATAAGAAATCTGCATCGTCGTGTGTCCGTGGCTTTGAAGTTGAATTGCGGTAAAAGAAATCACCAATTCTTAGCTTCGGTACATTTCTTCTCTCACTATCACTTTTAGGGTTCTCAATTCCGACAATTCGCAATCTCAATGATGCAATTGTTTCCGATTGTGATCACTGTGAATTGAATTTGATTTGTTTCCTTTTAAATTTGTTTTTGTTTCAAGGATTCTGCGACATTCTGTGATCTATGAGGATGGATTTGATGTCTGGTTATAAGGTATGATTTGATCTTAAGTAGTCTTTTGAATCTGCAAATTTTATAGTTCGAGATAACGACAACGTGCAACCCGAGCTAATGGTGATTTATCTCTGTCTAGAAATTGATGAGTTTGGTAATTATTGTGCAGGGGGTTGTTGGGCTTCTTGTTGGCAACGAGAACTCTTCAAACGAAGATAGGTATTTTTTTTTTTGTAAATGTTGTAAAAACTGTTTTGCCGTGTTATGCACAGCTCTGCAAGTCTGTTTCATGCGGTATTATTGAATATATGTAATTGGAGATTTTCTGCAAGGATCATGTTCCGTTCGTTGATCGGTTCCTTTTGCTTACTATTAGCTGACTTCTGCTGAGCACGGGGTCCCGAAGAATATTCACCTTTTTTATAATTATTTTTATGGCATTCTTGATATAGTTGTTTAACTGAATATTATTATGGGTTATAGACGTTTTTTCAGATAGATATAATTGATTCTTGCTGCTTGTTGCTGGTTGGTCTACATTATTGATCGATAAAATTAAAGTTCATTGCCAGTTGACTTGTATCTGTTGCCTTCATTTTAGTTTTCTTTAGGTTAAATATATCATTTCTGACTATTTTATAGTTTTCAATTATCATAGTCTGGAATATCTTTTTTGCAGTTTGTTTTTTGATCTAAATATTGTACGGAGTGCCTTATACTTAATGTCACATACATTTTCTTTGTCTTATTTGAATAGATATGTTGAGCGCTTGCTTGACCGGATAAGCAATGGTAAATTACCAGATGACAGGAGAAATGCTATTGCTGAGCTTCAGGGTGTTGTCTCAGAAAGTCAAGCTTTCCAGTTAGCATTTGGGGCAATGGGTACGTCCTATCTCTCAACCAGTTTTAGTTTTTTCACCCTCTCCTCTGGTTTAATAGGTTTGATATCTTTGCAGGCTTTCCTATAATGCTAAGTGTCTTAAAGGAAGAACGTGATGATGTTGAGATGGTGACACAACTTCTTCCTTATCATGTTTACTCTAATGTTTTTACTGTTTCTTTTTGCACTAAAGGATCCAGATCATGAAGGTCACTTTTATAAAGAGGACAACATGAAAAAAGGAAAAAAGAAAAACTATAAAATTGAAAGTGTGATATTGTTATTCAATAGTTCAATTATTAAATTCAGAAGTCTTTACTTTAGGACTATCTTTTTTATGTACCAAATTGATATTATGGTCAAATGTTAAACTGATCTGTCATATGTCAAGGAATTTCCCGGCATACTTTTGTGTTTAGCATATAGCTTCTTCAACTTAACTGAATTGTGGATACTTCTATTAATCAATGTTCTGAAATTTATATTAGGCAGCCAACACAATGGTTCTATGTTATTCTCTCGAGCTGTAGCTTTTATTTGCTTTTTTCTAGGATTTTCATATTTGAAGATATATTATATCATATTATATATATGTATATATATACATATATATATATATATACATATATATATATATATATATATATATATATATATATATATATATATATATATAAATATATATATATAAATATATATATATACATATATATATATATATATATATATATATATATATATATATATATATTTATATATACTGCCGAGGCAGTATTCTTATATTATCGTTGTTGAATCAAAACTGTTAGTCTTTCTACCATTCCTTGTTTCTCTATCAGTCCTTCATTTTTTATAGGGATTTTTTCCCTTTAGATTTTTAACATTTGCTTTTAATATATCAAGTCCCAACAATGTGTTAATTGGAAAGTATATTCCAACAGGTTCGTGGTGCCCTGGAAACTCTTGTAAGTGCATTGACGCCTATTAGTCATGCAAAAGGATCAAGTAATGAAGTTCAGCCAGCTTTGATGAACACTGATTTACTTTCTAGAGAAGCAGACTGTATCTCTCTTCTCTTAAGTTTGTTGGTAAGAATTTCTTTACTAGAATCAATGGACGTATTCTCAGATTTATCACTGAAAGTTTCCTTGATTTCTGGGCATATGTATATAAATTGAAATATTGTCTTAGTTATCTTTTCTTTCGGGTGTACCTTGATAGGAAGAGGATGATTTCTATGTACGGTATTACACTTTGCAAATTTTGACTGCCCTGCTCACCAATTCTCCACAGAGGTTTTGGCTTTATAGCTTCCATTTTGGTTTAATCTCAGAATTGATAAATCATCTAGCTCACTGCACCCTTCTGGCTTCCTCTTCAGGTTACAGGAAGCAATATTGACCATCCCTCGCGGTATAACACGACTAATGGACATGCTTATGGATCGTGAGGTACAAGACTTCAAAGTTCTAATAATTTTAGTAACCTTTTCAGAATTAATTGTTGCCTTTTGTCATATGTCTACACTAAATATATTTGTTTAACATATTCATCGATAATTAATTGATGGTGCAATCTGTTTGTTTAAATTCTCAATATGTACTGTTGGAAATCATCTGATAAGTTTTGTTCACTAATCTTTTTTAAGAGAAAGCCCCAAAAAGGCTAATTCTGATTGAGAATATTGATGTCTGGGACTATTTTTTATACTGGGAAAATGATCAAGGTTTACCTTCCAGGTAATAAGGAACGAGGCATTATTGCTTCTCACTCATCTGACCCGCGAAGCCGAGGTAACTTTTTTGCTCTAATAGTACTTTTATCCCCACTTCGAATTTTTTTCTTTTAAAACTTGTTTCTTATTGAGTAGTTGATGTGTGTCATCTAAATAAATTTAATGATTATAGGAGATTCAAAAGATTGTGGTCTTTGAAGGTGCATTTGAGAAGATTTTCAGTATCATAAGAGAAGAGGGAAATTCAGATGGTGGTGTTGTAGTACAGGTAATAAATGATTACTTTATTCAACTTGCTGTATGACCTACATGATGTATGATATCAATGCATGATTATGGTCTACCTGATGCCTGCAATTTTAAAGTTGTTAATGTTTATGAACATGTACTTGTATTTTTGTTTTTCTTTTGGTAAAATCCTTTTTTCATTACATATAAAAAGGGAGTGAGTACACCTTCTCTTGCATCTAAATATCGTGAGTCAATAGTTTTTAGAAAGTGAATTATAAGCCTAACTCAACCTCATAAAACTGACTTATAAGGTGAGATTTTTACTTATTTATATACTATAATTTGACCATATCTGTAGTCAGTGTGAGATATTTAATATATCCCCTCAATCCAAGGATTGAGTATCTCGAGTAAGTGATTAGATATTTGTAGGTGATTTGATAGTGAGTCTGTAGGCTCCACAAACCTTATTTGGATAAGTTCTGATACCATTGATACCATCTTAAAAAGCGAACTTTAACTCAATCTCATAAAATTGGTTTGTAAAATGAAGTTTGCATCCCCTTAGATTCTATACTTTGGCTATGCACCTAGTCAATGTGGGATTTTCAGCAATAGTGTTTGAAATCCACTCCCAAAATCATTCGTATGGACATTTTTTTGGTTACCAACTTACCATCACTTGATTACATTTTCAGATTCTTTTTTAGGTAATCCATTTTCAGATTCTTTTTTGGGTAACCACATTTAGATAGATATGGTAAATTAAAACATGAAAAAAAAAAGATGGAAAACGAAATGTAGTCATAATTGTATTATTTGTCATCTTATTTTGTTTGTACAAGGCACTGAAAATTCCCTTCCAATGTTGACTTGACCAAAGCTTTTTTACATAAATATAATTCTTATTCATGTAATATATTTTGAGCATGCTTAAGCTTTATATAGCTTTTGGTCTGGATTTTTATTCTTATGTTGCTGTGCAGGATTGTCTTGAATTGTTGAACAATTTGCTACGTAGCAATGCATCCAATCAGGTTTGTTTGTTCTACTGTGTTTATCTTGTGCTAAACCTGGTTCTAATTTCAACTCTGTATGGTTCAGGTGCTACTAAGAGAGACTGTAGGACTTGATTCATTGATATTGATTTTGAAGCTGAGAGGAAGTAGTTTCACTTTCAATCAACAAAAGGTTAGATTCTTTCAATTTTTCACTTTAATTCATGCTATTGGTGAACCCTTATAGCTAACTCTTTTTTATAAATACCATGCCAGTAGACAATCAATCTACTAAGTGCATTAGAAACCATTAAACTGTTACTAAAGGGAGGTTCTGAGTCTGATCCTGGGAAAGATACGAATAAACAGGCAAATAACACTACTCTGGTTCAGGTTTGTCATGAACTTAGTCTTGTGATGCTTGCATAAAATAACAATCTGGTGATCTTATTCTGCTGTTTTGTGGATTTGTTGTAGAAAAAGCTATTGGAACATTTGTTAATATTAGGTGTTGAAAGCCAATGGGTACCTGTTGCTATTCGCTGTGCGGTAAGACAACCTGCCTTTCTCGCATACAACGCTCTGATGTATTTATTTCTAACATAAAAAATCTGTAGTAAATAATGCCCAAACACTAACACAGACTGGAATTTCTCTTCATACTTTCATTCCTTACATTACCTGTGACATCTAGATATGGTTGTATATCGATTAGATGTTATAAGTAATGAGAAAGTGATATTATGCTTGTATTTGGAAATAAAAGTTGTTCAAGAGACATTTGTAAAATTAAGTAGAAGTCTAGTCTTGTTGTCATGCAATCAGTTGAACTTGGAGTGTAGTGTTACTAAACGGTCCATGCATGATGCATCCACCTCACTTTTGATTCACATATAGTTCAAAGAGCTTTTTCTTTTTAGTTTTAGTAGTAGTTCCATTTCCATTTTAGTTGTGGCATTGTTATTTTTTTGTTCTTGAAATGCTTAGTTTGTGAGGATTTTTGTTGTGTGAAGAAATTCAAAGGGTGCTTGGTTTTATATTGCTATTTTTGTCAGGCAATGCAATGCATTGGTGATTTGATTGTTGGAGATTCAAAGAATCGTGACCTTCTAGCTAGCAAAGTTCTAGGAGAGGAGCCTCAAGTTGAACCTGCTCTGAACTCTATACTTAGAATCCTTTTGAGAACTTCTAACATGCAAGAGTTCATTGCTGCTGATTATATTTTCAAAAGCTTTTGTGAGGTTGGTTGTGAATACTTATTTCTTGATTTATCGCTCAAAAAATTCCTCTTCACCACATCCCAGTTAATAAATTTTGACTGATGTGTGTATATGCTTTTCACTACATACTTATGATTTCTGCTCCTCCCTTGATTAAACTTATCTAAAACAGAAAAATGCTGATGGTCAATCAATGCTGGCGTCTACATTAATTCCACAGCCATATTCAATGAATCATGCATTCCTTGAGGAGGATGTCAGTATGTCTTTTGGCAGGTTTGTTTTGTTGGTGGTGCATTAATGACTCCCTTGCCTTTTGATGCTTGCTTCAATCAGCTTAAAGGTTGTTGACTGTTCCTTTTCAGCATGCTATTACAGAGTCTTACTTTGGGTGAAAATGGTGATCTTGAGGTATGTGATATGTATTGACTACCTATTTGAAATGTGTGTCTATTTCGAATTATATTTTGCATTGCGTGCTAATGCCATTGGGTGGAAATTCTAATAAACTGTCATTTTTATTTGTACAATGGAAGTCAGTTGTTGTTACATTTTAACATGATAACTATCTGACATTGTATTAAAAATGTAGACTTCTTGCCGAGCTGCTAGTGTTTTATCTCATATATTGAAAGACCATCTCCAATGCAAGGAAAAGGTATGCCAATATTTCCCACTTACTATATTTTTAGCTATATTTTGCCACTTGTTATGGCAGAGTTGAGGACTTTAGTCCATCGGGTTTAATCTTATGCATAATTGAGTTTTATAGCTAAAAATATCACCATAAAGAATCAAAGTACTCGATCATAACATGATAAAGTTATAATATATGGATTTACTATTATTATAGAACCTAAAAAGGCAAGTGACTACATGGGTATTTGGTATACAATTTCTTCTTCCCTATTAAGTAATTGTTCATTATTTGTTGTTCTTCACATTCTCAAATATGTCAAAAAGGCTCTAGGACAAGGATTGTGATGACAAGGGAAATATTCGAATGCTGGGTATTGTGATGCAATTTGGGTTGACTATCCCAGTGATAGGAGATCCACCATAGGATATTGTGTATTCATTAGAGGGAATATTATCCCTTGGAAGAGTAAGAAACAAAGTATTTCCTGATCTAGTGCGGAAGCTAAATAATAGATCATAACCTTGACCCCTTGTGAACTTTTGTGGACTAAACAACTCCTTCAAGAGTGTTGAAATTTTGTGAAATTAAGCACACGAAGTTGTATTGGGATAATCAAACCATGCTTCACATTGCCTTCGATTCAATATTTCATAGTGAACCAAACAGAGATCGATTGCCATTTTCTTAGGGAAAAGTTGTCGTCCGAGGAACTTAGTATTGATTTTATTAGCTCTAATGATCAACTTGCAAACATTCTAACTAAGTCTTTGAAAGGGTCGATAATTCAATTTATATGTTCCAAGTCTGATGCATACAATTTATATCCTCCAACTTGAGGGGGAGTGCTAAATAATTGTTTATAATTTGTTGTATAGCTTTTATAAAGGTTCCCTTTTTGGATGTATCTAGTTTTATATTTAAGAGTCATAGGCTACAGCCTTTTTCTTGTATTGTACTTGTTCTCATCTTTTCATATATATGTGTGCTGTGTGTTTCTAGTACATCAGCTGAGGTATGCTCACTGATTTCTTGGCTATCCTCTAAATTCAAGTTTCCCAAACCCCCCCAAAGTTTGCTTTTACTCTATCAAGTGAAAAGAGAGGAGAAAATTTTCTGAACCACAGATTCTACTCTTGCCTCCACCTCCTGGTCTTAAGGAACTTCTATGACTATTTTAAATATTGCAGTTGATAAATTGTTCTGCATTCAGGACTAAATTTATAGATAGAAGTTATCATTATATCATAGCAAGATTAGATGACTAAAGAGTAAAAGGAATTATAGGAATAAACTGAACTGTAAGTGTTCAAATTTGAGAATCTATTTGACATGCATTAGCTTATTGAAAATTGAGAAATTAACAGGTTTTATTCTTTAGCATGTAACTAATAGGTAGATTGTTGAATGCATACATTCGATTTGTAAATGCATTTTATGCTTGTACGATTTGTTATTTAGAAGTTTGTGGCATGGCCTACCCCAAACGTTTATATGTGCTAGATGTTGGCTTTTCCACATTTATGTATAAGTGGTATGTAAAAAGAAAGTTTTTGAGAAATCTTACAAGAGTTGTTGCAGGTTTTACGAATTGAAATTGAGGCAGCACCCATGCAATCTTTAGGAGCTCCAGAGCCACTAATGCATCGAATGGTGAAATATTTGGCTATTGCTTCTTCCATGAAATCGCAAGTTGGAAAGTCTAGTACATCAGAAAATTCTTATGTTCAGGCCATTATCTTGAAATTACTGATTACCTGGCTAGCAGATTGCCCCAGTGCAGTGCACTGCTTCCTAGATGCACGCCCCCACCTTACTTATCTTCTTGAGCTGGTATCAAATTTGTCTGAAACAGTGTGTATAAGGGGTTTTGCGGCAGTTGTCTTGGGTGAATGCGTGATATATAACAAATCCACTGACAGTGGAAAAGATGCATTTGCCATTGTTGATGCAATAAGTCAGAAAATTGGGCTTAGTTCGTTCTTTTTAAAATTTGATGAGATGCAGAAAAGTTCAGTTTTTGTCAGTGTGAAGTCATCCCTGACCTACCAATCATTCACTAGATCTTCAACATCTAGCATGGTAGATATTGAAGATGTAGATGAAAATGATTTGTCTGAAAAGAAAAATCTGGACCATCCAATTCTCTCTTCAATCTTGGATTCCAACTTTGTGAACCTTGTCAAAAGTTTAGAGGCCGATATTAGAGAACAGATTGTGAAGGTTTTTAGTCGTCCAAAAATGAAGGTGGCAGTAGTGCCAGCAGAATTAGAGCAGAGGAGCGGTGAAAGTGATGGTGAGTACATAAAACGGCTGAAGGCTTTTGTTGAGAAACAGTGCTCTGAGATACAGGTGAGTCATGAATCTGTTTTTTTAGGTGCGGGTTGAATGTACTAAAATAAACCTTCAATTTCCATTTGCTTAAAATGAGATTCTGGAATTATTTTTAAACGGTATGCACATAATAATATTACCAAGAACATTCTTGTCATGTGTTTACTACTATATACCGGAGCCAGCTTACATATTTGTGAATTTGTTCAGTAAGTCAAGTCTTATGATGGTTTTCACATTAATCCATTATTATGGACTAATAATACCTTGGTATGGTAATAATTATTACTTTGACATGTTCATGTATACAATATGAGTGACATCTCATTACAATAGGAAGTATGTAGGATACAGGAGGCTATGCACTTGCCGCAATATGCATATGATTTGGTGATTATTTTTTGATGTTATCATCTCAGGATCTTGTTCTTCGAAATTCTACTCTGGCTGAGGACCTGGCTAAGTCAGGCAGTACTTTGCAGCCTGAGCAAAGAGTGAGTGGGGGCTCAGACAGAATCCAAATAGAGACACTCCGTAGAGATCTCCAAGAAGCATCTCAAAGATTGGAGAAGCTGAAGGAAGAAAGGGCCAAAATTGAATCAGAGGCGATACATTATCGGAATTTAGCTGGAAAGACGGAAGCTGATCTAAGGAGTCTGTCCGATGCATATAATAGTCTTGAGCAATCTAACTTGCAACTGGAGAATGAGGTGAAAGCACTGAAGAGAGAAGGGCACTCAACATTCCCAGATGTTGAAGCAATCAAAGCTGAAGCCAGGGAAGAAGCTCAGAAGGAGAGCGAGGGTGAACTGAATGATCTGCTTGTATGCCTCGGGCAAGAACAAAGCAAGGTAGACAAACTCAGTGCTAGATTGTTGGAGTTGGGAGAGGACGTTGACAAACTACTTGAAGGCATTGGAGATGATGCAGGGGCTGGTGGCGATGGTGAAGATGAGGAAGACGATGAATAATACATTTTTATCTCTGCCTCACTTAATACGTTTTATGTTGAATTGTACAGTCTAACTCAAAATATGGAGAACGGAGCAGTGCTTATATTCCTTAGTTGGATTTTAAATTATGATTCGTTGAGAACCTGTTTCTTGCTCGTTTATGTTGCCATATTCATGGTGATTAAATTGTCTTTGCTCTATTTTGTAGTGTAAACGTATGCATTTGTGAGAAATAATTTATGGTCGGTTTGTTTCTCAAGATTGATTTGTGTGGAAGAAATGCACCGAAAACACGAAAATCTAGGATAAAATATTAGTTTAATACGGAAAATAAATCTGGCTTACTTTCTTCTCTTTGCTTCTAAGATTTACGATGAAATAACAAATTTTTATGTATATTTTATATAATTAACTTTTATTTTAATTTGTTAATATTTTTATTTGTATTATAATAAAACAAATATAATTAATTTAATAATAAAAATATTTATAATTATTATTACTATTAATAATTATTATTATTAAAATAATAGTATTTTACTAAAAATTATAAAATAATATTAATAAAAATAAATTTGTAATTCTATAATTTTATATACTAAAAAATATTAAAATATCTATTACATATATCAAGTTACTTATAAATTCTCCATTCAAATTTTATATATTTTTTTAATTCAAAGAATTCAACCTTCTAAACATTTTCAATTTAAATCAACTCCAGTTGAAAAAGGTATTAGAGAATAATATTTGTATTTTTCTAATATATTTAGATAAGAATTCTGTTGTACAATTTGTCTGTTCTTAGGAGTTACTATGTGCGCTAAAATGATTTTCTAAAATTATATGACTTCTATAGAATATTTTCCAAGAAAGTTATCGACACAGACACACGGCTCAAGAAAGTTATCATAATTTTTTTGTAGCAACTTCCAAACCCTAAAGTCTGTTTTCTGTGAGATTGTAGTTCATTTTTATGCTGAAAGCTTGATGACAAAATATCACCACTTCCATCTTGTTTTAGAATACATTTACCTCCGAACTACTACATCTTATGAGTGTATACATGGAGAGATGAAGTAATACAATAGAATATTATGTTCATAATCACAGGGCATTAAAATTTATAGATTCTCCAAAAAAAAAAAATGAAAATGTTCCATCTTCCTTTTTCATAAAGTTCAGTGATGGCCGAGAAAGTCAGGAAGGTTGATGGTGAGCTTCTGGGCATGGTAATTGACAAGTATCTACGAGTAGATTGTCTTGACAAGGATTCAAAACAAAAAGTTGTTTCTATGCAGTCCTGTCATAACATAATCTTGTTTCTAAGCAGAAGAAGAGTTTCATTGGAACTTCACAGACACATTGCAAAAATTGCTAAGCATTTGGACCCTCTATCCGATGAATAACATTGTAAGAATTGCCATGGCACCAAGCAACTGAATAAGAAGAGGCATCTCTCAATTATTGTAAAGTGGCAAAAATAGATGTCCATATTGCTGAAGCCTTTTTGCTGAGTAATAATCAGCATCACATTCACGCATAGTGTAAGTCTATTAAAAGGAAGTATGTGGAGAAACTAGTGCATGCACCCCACTAGGTAACTAAGGGCCACATAAATCTCAATGAAAGCCATAGAGAACCTTCCGAGGATCCAATTGTCCACTGCAATAGCTTGATGAAACAGTAGAGAGTTCCTGATATCCCATCCACTCTTCTGAGGGCTTCAAGAGCACAGGTGTTTCAATAGCTGCAGAACTCACACATATCATGATCTTGTAATCTTCATCTCCCAAATCAGGCATAGCCTTGGCCTTCTTAGCCCAGGGATTCCATACCACTGCACTCTCATAATTACAGAAAAGTGTAAATGTGAATGCTAACTAACTAGATACAATGCCATGCAAAAATTTTATTACATAACTACCAACTACCTGCATCTGGCATTCCTTTCTTCTGGAGTACAAAAGTTCTTTTCTTTTCATGGTCTATGATGGCAATTTTATTTGGGCTGTGCAAGTACACTCTGTCAATCTACAAAGGTAAAGAAGAAAACATGATTTGGTATCTATTACATATATTCCAAAAGTGAGAAAATTTATGAGAGAGAGATGAAATTATACCTCCCCATCAAATGTAAGTGCATCTGCCTGTTCTGTGAACCGTGATCTGTTCATCAGATTGTCAAAGAAATCAAGTGTCTCCAATCCCTCAATGCGCACTTCACTGCAAATTCATTCAATCTCTCATATTAGAACAATCTAATATGATGAAATGGAACAATCTAGGCATCACATTAGAACAAAGCAAGCAGTTAATCTATATGTAAGATTCACACCTGATATCTGATATAGATAAATAGTTGCGTAGTGCAAAGGAGAAAGAAAATGCTTTGTTATCTGTGTTTCTGACTCGTGGAATAAGAATCAGCTTGTCTGCACTGAGAGAGATGCGAAGCCGGAACTCAAAACTGCAGAAGCAGCCACACAAGTTAGACATTTCATGGTTCCATTCTGCTGTACTTCATTTCTTATGAATACAAACACAGTTTGATTGAATCCATACCTATGGGGTGTCTTTAAGTCAACTTTTGTTGACTTCAATATTAGATCCACAGATGACTGATTGTCTAAGGGAGGAAGAGGTGAAGGATCCCTATCCAATGACCACATCCTGTTCCTTGCAAATCCATGTTGTTCAAGTGAACCAAGATCACCAAACTGAAACAGAAACAGTATTCAAAATGTTGGATTCCAGCAACAAAAGTCTAATATGTTTTCACCACCAGTGTCCTTACAAAACAGGCTCATTGATGAGTGTCCCCACTTATATACTATGAATCGGCCTTATCTCTATATTCTATGAGATCTCTAACACATCCCCTTATACCGAGATTACTCAACTCGTGCGTGGAGACTAGATATTTGTGGGTGGTGGCTTGATAGGCCTATCAATCTTCACTAAGATAGACTCTGATAGCATATTAGGAAGGGAGTTTAAGTCTAACTTATTCTTACAAAACCAACAAAACCGGTTTATAAGGTAAGGATTAGCTCCACTTATATATCATGAATTGACCTTATCTTTAATCGATACGAGATGTCTAACATTAAACTAACCCGTGCAAAGCAAGCTGATATTCCTCCTTTGATTGCTTTATGCTGTTTCCAGTTAGCCTGTTCAATAGAAAATCACCATAAACGGCATTGAAAATGCATAAATCTATTGCAAGTAAAGGAAACAACATTCAAAAGAATGCATGAAACTCATTCCTACATCCTTATTTTGTTGTGAGAAGTTTCAAGTAAAATTAAGCCAAAGACAATAATGAGAATTAAGAAGAAAATTTGATCTTCAAACAAGATTCAAGGTTGGCAACAAAATAGAGAAACATGAATTCAACTTCAAGCACTGATTTTGCATATTATTGTAGTGCTTCTTATAAATGTTTTTAGTATTTAAATAACTTCGGATTTTGAAAGGACATGTTATTTATACCATCGATTGATTAACTAGACATGTTATATTATATTGCTAGCATTACTGCAACAGTGATTTGCTTTTAAAATGGAAAGCATCTTACGAATAGAATCACACACTATGGCAATCAAAATATCCATTAAAATTTAATTAGAAGGCAATTGTCTTCTGATCATATACTCTTACTATGATAAAAAAAATTAATTTTTGTTTTAATATAAATAAAATTGTATTTTGAATGATTTCTAATTTGTTGGTTTTACTTGAAAATTAAACTATTCTTTTTTACCTTACTGCTCATAAACAGAAGTTCTTCCTTCCTGTGATTCTTCCAAGAAACAATCTGCCCTCCATACAGAAGCACCTGAAATCATATATTTCAAACAGTTATAAACTGTTTAAGTGAAATCACCACTTCCATATGAGATCAATATTGTCAAACCATGGCTGATTTATTTTGAAACTATATTGATCTTGTTCCAATAGTGTTGAATACCATTTTACACTTTACTCAAATGACAAGGATTGTAGCACTTCCTAAACAAGAATCTGTACTAAAAAAATCTAAGATTTTAGCACTGACTGCATCAGATGACCATAGATCATTAGTAAGTCCAGATTTTCAACAATATCTCAAACATCTTCAGAAAGTATTGCCAATTTAGAGCTTCTATAATTTGTATCTAATTTCTAAAGTTGATAATAGTCTACACAATTCATAACCAACCTAGCAAATATGAGCATAAAATATCATTAAGGGAAAATCCTACAACAAAATGGACTCTTTAGATCATAGTTACAACAAAAACACAAAAGGTGAAACCAACCTCAGCTGATGAACCTTTTGGCTCAGTCAATATAATCCTTGGCAATCCATCTCTGTCCTGAAATATGTTCAACGGCATCTGTGTTGGCTTACTGCAACCAAAACCAGAAACACACTTCAGTTTCCATCTCTATTCCACCCACCATACACAAGCAAAAAAGATATATTACATAAAAGATTGATCTTTGAGAACCCTTTTGCAACACAAAAAGACCCTTCAGAAAAATGGATGAGATTTTCAGTTTCCAAGGAGAAAAAGCATGAGGAATAAGAAAGAAACAAGTACCTGTTGAGTCCAATGAAAAAAGGGGTTGGCTTACTTCCTTGGCTATCTTTCACTATAATATTATTAAGTGTGTGTGTCAGTTTAGAGTTCCAAGAGGCAGAGGCAATAACTCTGCGTTTCTTTAAGAGTCCATGTTAGAATTTGGATGGCATATATATATATATATATATATATATATATATATATATATATATATATATATATATATAAGATTATGATGGTTATGAAACCGTGATGGAGAAAAGAGTGTGGCTGGTTAACGTTGAAGTTGGAGAATATCCAACAGAAACCAACCGTTAGCATCGGATTCTCTGTTGCTTTTGTCTTTTTCAAAGTTAACTATCTGAAATGTTGTGTTCTGGTTGGTCCACCTGGTACACGTGACCAATATTTCTGCCATGTACCATTAAAGTATAAAAAAAAAATACTATACTGTATGATAATATGAACGGTGGTGCAGATAGCATAAAGTTGACCAAAATCAAATTGATGATCATGTTGAAATTGAGATTGGTGTTGCTGATATGTTTCTGTTCAGTGGGACTTTAGTGTTTTTGAAGATTTTCATACACAAATGCATGAAATGAGATGGCTTAGATTAGAGAAATTATTGGGAATGTCAATAATTTTGATCCATAACCTATATATCAACCATTTTGTATTGTATTAATAACAATATGTTTTATAACACTTTTTAGAGATTTCATTTATCATAATTTTAAACTTCCAAATTTTAAATTACTGAATAATATTTTAAAATAAACTGTTTCATGGTTTTTAACCACTCACAAATCTAAAAAACATTATATTTTGCACATTCTAATCACAACCGTTATACTTTAATCTTTTAAGAGAAAATTTTATTCATAACAATATAGCAAACAATTAATAGAGAAAGTAGAAGATAAAAAAAAAACAATTAATAAACAACTACTTGGGTTGTAATAACGATCACCCTTTACCATTGTTAAAAAAAGAGAAAATGAATAAAAAAGATAAAAGTAAAAAGATATTTCAAATACTATTTTAAAATTTCTTAAAAGTTAAACTCATGTTATTTACATCAATGAACTTTCAATCAAACCAATTTTGAAAATCAAAATAAATTTGGAAGCTGAAAATAAACTTTTAAATTTACAGTACTAAACAAATTATGATTGAGTTCGATAAATTAAAAAAAGTCAATTTTAAGATCTATATTTAGGATTTAAAAAATATTTTAGACAAATAATTTAAAAAGTAAATTTACGTTTCATTATTTTTGTGAAACAAATAATTGTTAACTTATATACTTTAAGTCGTATCATCAACAATCACACATAAGTGCATTGAGGTAATGAGAAAACAATATTTTCTAAAATTTGAAATTAAAACAAGCAACCTTCAATTTAGAGGATTGAAGGAAAAAAAGTAAGGCACTAAAAGTTAAAATCACACATATTATATTTTAAATATTTATATGAAATCATCATTTTTATTATAAATAGAATGATAATATATATATATATATATATATATATATATATATATATATATATATATA
>Ga0209700_107303_pt1 | contig 15820 bp, 6 predicted proteins | sample SiratroredBW_FD_187528 | JGI IMG/M metagenome (GOLD analysis project Ga0209700, IMG submission 187528) | Root nodule microbial communities of legume samples collected from California, USA - Siratro red BW (SPAdes) (version 2) | ecosystem: Host-associated > Plants > Roots > Nodule | place: USA...
GTATTGATGTGATCTATGTGAGACCTTTATGTATGACGTTTGACATGAGTACTTGAAATGAAAACGGAAAACTTGTATTGAAACTTGATATGCTAGACTTTAAAGAAATTCTTATGACTGAGATATTATGTTCTATTTACATGTATTTAGTATTGAAACTTATATGTTAATCTTTTAAGAAATTCTTGTGAATAGCTAATATGGTTTGCTCTTTTTGCGTGTATTGATTATATTATAAAATTTTATTTTCACTAGCTTACCCTTGCTTTTCTTGTTGTTTTATAAACTGCGATGATTGTACTATGTACATGAGCAGATATAAATGCAGATGCAGAAGTATGTGGAAGAGTGTAGACTTTATTTTAGAAATTTGATTCTTTTTGTTGGATTCACTGTATGTTAAACAATATCCATTTTTAGGATGTTATATTTTATATAAATTATATTTAATCTAAATTAATTTTAATTTTAAGTTTATTTATTAAAAAATTATTTTATCAATTATACCTATCACATCACTTATAAATTTTTATAAACTTTTTTTTCTCTCACTATCCATCTCTTCATCCAAACAACCAAATTTTCTTCTCAAATCTACTCAAATCCACTCCTTCAACCAAACAAAGCATAAAAGAAAATTTTTCCCTATTTTTTTCTTAGTTCTAAGACAAATATCACAAGTTTGATTCGAAGATTCACAAATTTTATCTCTGATAGCATTAAGAACTATGTGATTTTTCACAAAGGATACTCAAGCCTCTATGCTATATCCTGGTGGTTCACATCACCAATTATAAACACCTTTCCTTTTCTTCTTAAATTTCGTAAAAAAAATAAATCAATTATTTGGTTCACTTGCTCTCATTAACATTCTTAAAATCTTTAAAATGTGATTCTAGATAACCCACAATTTGTTAGTGAATTGTAATGCAATTAAATTCATCCATTAGTTGTGAGACAAATATGATGTTGTAATTCAGATTGGGAACATAAAGGACATTTTTAAGTTTTAGACCTCATCCAACACCACATTCCCTTCTTTGATTGTAAAAGATCTTTGTCCATTTAGGAACCCTACAAGACAATGTTGAATACCACACAACTTTCATACATACTCTTCAAATTTTTTTCATATAAATAGATATTCCAGTGTTGATTATCTACAAAATAATGTTACACTTAGTTGTCATCTTCTCATTCAGTTTGTCTTCTTGTGAATATTCAACATTTCCACTAATACTTATTATTTTTCAGTAGTCAGTCGAACAAAATCAAAATCACTTTTATATACATTGAAGAACTATGTATGTTTATCATTATGCTAGTTTGTGCATATGTAGCAAGAAAACTTTCTCCTCTCAGCATCTAACTCTAACTAGTTATTCCAACTTTTATGTATCACTTCTTTATTTCATTTTTAGGTTTCTCTTCTTACTAATTAGCATAACTAATAAACTGAGCAATAGTTGTTGTGTCATGACTTACTCTATTACAATTATTGTCCTTTGATATCCATGTCCTTTAACTCTCATACTATTCTAAACAACAAGTCTTAAAACTTCTCCTTTCTCTTCCTTTACTTAATAATTGTTTTCATCCTTTTTTCTTATATTAAGATTGAATAACAACCCATTTATAGAAGGTAATGGATATGTTTGGAAGATATTAGAACATAATTTCACAAGTTGTTGAAATAAATTCATGGTGAATTTTGGATAATAAACCATGGCAATATGATATCATTTAAGGTCGAGAATTACTCCTTTATTTCTTTACACATGTCTTTGCAATTCTTGGTGTAAAGGAAATGTAAAAAAGTTAGGTTTAACAGTCTTCAAGATCCATGATACCAACATGAATTACATTGTCCACCAATCCTCCATCTTTAATGATCCTTCCTTTTATTGCAGGAGTCCTAGTCCCTCATTGTATGCATTGATTCTTCAATTTTCTCTTTCAAATTTTCCTCTGGATGATTACATTTCTCAAGTTATTACTCCAATTAAAATTATATAATGAGGGAAATTTTTTTTCCTCAATAGTCAGCAAGATGTTTCATATTCCCTTTTACTTTTTGATGTGTCCATTAAAATTTTAACACTTTTGATATCATAATAAAATATAAGAAAGTGAAATTATGCAAAATTGTGCACCTTCATTCATATATTGTGTTAGTTTATACACAAAAGTTATCTTCCATATTTATTCATAGAAAAACTCATAATAGATTCTTAAATCAATATCAAAGATATTTTAATTAACTTTATCTACTAAAAAATATTTATCGATAAAAACACATATTTTTTTAACATGTCCAACAATTTCAACTAAATTTTGGGATGAAAATCTAGATTAGTTACATATGTATAAAACAATAATCTTATTAAAAGTAGATAAATTTATACAAATACACTAAAAGGAGAAAAATAATTATACTAATTGTGTATAATTTTATATATAAATAATATCATCATATTTTAATCCTTGAAAAATGAAAAATTATTTTTTTTTATTTTTTTAGTTTTTATTATTAATTATTGATAGTTTAGTACGAAAAATTAAAACATTAATTAAATAATTGAAATAATAAATAAATATTAAAATTATTTTTAACTTTTAAGTTAACTTTTTATAAGGAATATATTTATTATTTTAATAAATAAGATAACTATATATATTATTTTCTTTTATTGTTAATATATTGAGTAGTATTTTCAAAATATTTTCCTAAATAATTATTATTTACTTAATAAAATATTATATAAAAGATAATTACATGTAATTTTAATTTACATTACATTTTAATTAATGTATTTATCATTTTATATAGAAAAAATAATCATTGATAAAAAAATTGTTATAAATAAAATAATATTTTATATTACTTGTCCACTATAAAATATAAAAAGAAAAATAAAAAAGTAATGATTATTTATTATATTTTAATGATTTTAATATAATATAGTTGATAATTTGAAAATATAAAATACATTTAATATTGTTATTATATTTTTTTAACATAAAATCTATTGGGGTTATCTATTTTCTATCTTAAAGTTTTTATATAAGTTTATAGGTCTTAAAAAATTAACCATTATACATTTTTTTTTATAATTTTTCTTGATTTAGATTAATTTTTAAATATACATGTATGTAGGAGTTAGTATTAAGAAATGAGGAGCAAATTACACTAAATGAAAAAAAAAAAGAGTTAAAGAAGTTAATCCACCATTTTTCATCTTTACTTGAGTGGATTGTTGTAAAACAGGGTAACATTGCATGGCAAATTTTACTTAAATAAATTATGATCGGTTGAGCAAAATCAGAGAAAACCAAAATTCAGCTATTAGTTTCATTTTCTCTCCAACAAATGTATTTTTGCTTAAATGAAAATACATTTTTTTAGCCTAAAATACAAATTATCCTGACTGAAAAGAAATCTGCTTAAGCGAAGGTTATTAATTCTTCAACACATATAAATGATTGGGAGATAAATTAGTCAAAGAGATATAAGAGAGAACATAGGAGGAAACTATTAAGATTTCAAAAGATATTACTTTCACTCGGATCAAAAGATTTTATCTCAATCATTCTTCTATTTCGTCTTTTTCTGTATAATTGATATGGTACTTATCACCATAAGGGACTAAATCTCTGTATTGAGATTGAATGTAATTTAGCAAACTATTACGTATTTATTTATATATATATATATATATAATCTTTTTATTCAATGTTAATGATTTGATTACGTTTTTAAAGCTAAGGTGACTTGATCACTCATCCTTAGACTTTTAGTTTAGATTTATGTTGGAAAACTAATTCTAAAAATGGTTTAAATTAAATCATCTATAATCATCTTGAATATTGAGAATATATTTGATGTTATTAGGTGTTCAATTATGAGCTTTACGTCAAGATCATGTGTTGATGATTTGAAGAATTCAATTGTTGTAATAGGATATTTAGAAAGTTTTAAAATGGTATTAGAAGTGGATTTTAAGTCTAAGTTAATCTTACAAAACCGGTTAATAAGGTGAGATTTACTCTCACTTATAAATTATTGAAAAGTCTCATCTCTAATTCCAAAGTAGAAGTTATAGTGAAATCAACTTCATTGAACTTCATGGTTGCCAAGTTAAAAGACTATAGAATCGCATAACTGGTAACTAAATCTTATGAGTCTAGAACATCAACTATAAGAATTTGGGAAGCATATATGACAAACTCCTTCCCAATACAAGATGAAAACGTATTGGGCTGAGTTCAAGAGGGGAGGTGAATTGAACTTTTGAACAAAATTTTAAATTTTAAACCTCTAAAAATAGTTTTTGCAATTTGAAAATCTTTAGTGAAACTCAGTGATCAAGAATATAAGGTTTAGTAGAAAATAAATTGGCTTCAAGTTCGAATGAATTGATTTATATTAGATGTTGAGTTAAAGACAAATAGAACGAATTACAATCACACTTTAATGCAATCAAGATTTCTAAAATAGTTGAAACAAGGTATATGCAATTTTTATCAAAACAATATGATACACAGAATTAACTATGAGAGAAATTCAGCCAAGATATTATACTAGAATCCTACAATCCAACAACAAATCCAAATTTTCAGATATATCGATTAAACAGAAGTTAATGTGAACCAACAATTGTACTGATAGGTTTGAAAACAAATTCTAATTCAGCAGAATGTATTCAAATTAATACACAGTTTATACAATGTCAAAAACACCAAGAAAACACCAAGAAAAAGAATCCACTTTCTTGTTTCAGATAAGATACAGAATCTGATTAAAGCAAACCTTAAATCCAATTTTAAATCAATAATGAATTAAAACCAATTTGCAGTACAGCAATTAAACCAATTAAGCTTCAGATTATAAATAATCAATTTAATTACCAATTAGTTTCAGTATGCAGCTCAAGAACAAATTAGAATTGAAAAAGAAAGGTCAAGAACAGCAGAACATAGTCAATTATACTGGTTCACCATTCCTCAAGGGCTACGTCTAGTCTCATTTGCCCCTCAAGCAAAGAAAATTTTACTAATTTCAATCAATTGTTCAAACACAATCAACTACACAATTCTCACTCCCTGTAAGAATCATATACCCACTAAATTGAACACCTACTCCCTTTAGTCCCCTCTCAATTCAGCAATCACACACAAGGCTAAGACTTATAGCCTAGAACAATACAATCTTTCAAATGTTTTACAGATTTACAATCAATCAACGCATATCTTGATACAGAAAGGGATTAAGAATGGTTAAGAAAAGACTTCCTGATTGGTGCGCAGAAGAGGCCTTTGCACAGTGTTGAAGAACTCCAATAGCACAGTGTTGGTCAAGAATTATTCTTCAACAAAAAGCCCCAATTGATTTTGATCAAGAAACTCTTAATTGCCCAAAAATGTTTTTCACAGTATTCTACTATATTGATTCTCAATTTTCATTTTTTTTTTCAGTATGTGGCGCATGCTAGAAACCTTGTTGTTTTTATAAAAGAAAAGTGCCAATTTTGTTTTCAAAAAACAGTTATTTCAGTTCTGCCAGGCATCGAAAAACTTGATTTCATATATACTGGAATCGCTTTTTTTTGCCCAGTGTAGTGTATTTCAAACCAGTTTGAACCAAAACTTAGCTAACTCTTTTTGTTTAGATTTTTAATTACTTTTAGACCATTGTGCTGTTGGACTTCTCCTCAACTATGCATAAGTTCTTTGCCAATCAAGCTCACACTCACTCACACCAGACGAAAGCCTAAAACTCATTCAATTGCTTGTTTGCTTTGTCTTGCTTGGCTTGTCTTGCTTGGCTTCATCAAATCTTTAGTCTTGTGAGAGTACTAACACAAGACATGTCAAAACCACATACACATTGTCCCAAAAAGGAAGACTTGTGGCTCATTTTCCAAATCCTGTAACGAAAATAGTTGTTGTGTTAGGAAGAATGGCACCACCAAGCTTCAACCACCGGTCCCATGCATAAAGCACTGAATCGAGCATGGATTCATACAACTAGCAATATCTCATCCCTTCACTAAGCAACACATCAATATTGTGAGGTTGAAGTTCAACTATTTTATCAATCTCTTCAACCATACCATGAACCACTTCAATGACTCCCTTTTGGAGACCATCAATTTCACTTTGGCTTTTATTCCACCAAAGACCAATATCTTTTGCAACCTGAGATGCCACTACTGTTATCTTGGCACTAGTCTTAACAATAGTAACTCTAGAAGTAGTGTTGAAGATTTCACATCGACTAGGGATAAGTGGGTGCAGTTCTAATAAATGCTTTGAAGAATCAATTGTTACAATAAGATATTTAGAAAGTTTAAAATCTAGGGATTGTTTTAGAAAGATTTTTGGAACTTAATAACATTGAAGAATAGTTGGATATATATATATACACACACACACACGAGTCTCTCACGATATAACATTTTATATATATTACATTTGGCACAATACACTTCTTAAAAGAGAAAAGAGAAAGTCTAACAACATTAATGACTTAATTTATGAATAGGTAAAATATTATACATAATTTAAACTTTTATTAATTTATTAAGTTCTATATAAGATAACTCATGATTCTAATAATAATAATAACCAATAGTAATAGGTTTTCATTTATTGAATTCTAGTTACTTAGTGTGCATTAAGAAAAGTGAGATGAGCTAATGAAATATCAAAGTCTACATAAAAGTGTGAAGCATTAGACAATTCTTTGAAGTTTAGACAATGTTATAAAAGCATTAGAGCTACAAAATGTTTATACGATGCTACACAAAATGCTAAAGATAACGCTACATGTAGTCCATGTAAGACACAAACAACTAGATACGTTGTAAACTTAAGTGAAGATTAGATGCATTGCAAGTTTAAACAATGACTAGACATTACGCAAACATAAGATGAAGTCTAGAAGACGTCAACATGAGAATTGGGTGTAGTGTACACATGAATATCATAAAACACAAATTTGAATTGCTTAATTGTCTACTCACTATTAACATTGACCCACACATTCTTAAGATAATCTTGGTACAATGAACCTACTTTTTAAGTTTATATCCTCACTTTGATAGTGTCACTATTACGAAGGATTTATAGAGAAAAAGTTATCTAGCATGTAGAATTTTTAGTGCTACAGAGAAAAGTGTCATCTAAAGGCAATCACACACTATTAAAGCACTAACACAAGGATATAGATCAGCACACAACCTTCAACAATCGTATTCAAGATGACCAAATATGGAAATTTTCCTATGCAAAAATGACTAAGGATTCTAAGTGTTTTTATGTGAATTTATTTTTGTGCATAAAATAGTTTTCATAAAGTATTTATGTGTTAGATTATGAGATGGTCTACTACACAGTGAACTTTATTTTGTAAAACCTTAATCATGCGTAAGTTATTCACTTGTACAAGGAGTGTTTATAACTTTTGTAAGTCCAAGAGTTGAATTGTGTACTTGAGAAAACCAAAAGTGGTTTCATGTTAAAAAATACTTTTGTTTTATCTGAAGAGATATTAAGGGACGACCTAGGAGTGACTTTATGTACTCCACTAAGCCAGAAGTGGTAATGTATAATACTTGCAATTAAGTTTGATTAATGAAACCTTTTACAGATTGTAAAAAAGAAATAGACATAATCTAACTTAGGATGAACCAATATAAAAATTGAAACACTAAAAAAAAAACAAAAATTATCGACGAGACAAATCCATCAGAAATACCCAAAATTCGTCGGTAAATTGATTGTATATAAATTTACCAATAAATTTTTGAGTCCGTAGGTAATTACTGACAAATTTCTGAGTTCATCGGTAATTACCGACGAATTTAGGGTAAATCTGTTGATAAATCCGTTGATAAATTTAGCGACGGATGATATCTGTTGATAAAATCATCTATAATGATATTTTACCAACGGATATCTGTCGATAATTTAACTTTTTCTTGTAGTGAAAGTGTTATAATGTTGTATTTATTACTTGTTTACCTTTCATTGACTATCTTAGCCAAGAGTGGTCGTGTTTCAAATAATATTCAATGTTAATTAGGAGCGACTATATTCTAAAGAATATTGAGTTTTAGTCATGATTGATTGCATTACAAAGAATATTCAGTCTTAGTGAGAAATGATTGTGTTTCAAAGAATACTTTGTCTTAGTCATGAGTGCTTGTACTCCAAACAATACTTGGTCTTCTTTCACCATGAGTGACTGTGTTCTAAAGAATATTCCTTCTTAACTAAGAGTATCTTTGTATCAAAGAATAACTGGTCTTAGCTAGGATTATTTTTCTTTGAAATGATTAATTTCTTTGTAAAGTCTTGTGACTTTGGATGTTTTAATTTGATAATATTAACAAAAAGATTTTCAATTTTGTAGTTGTAGGAACAGTTGGCACCAGAAGGGGGTTGAATGGAGCCTAAACTCAATTCGCTATAAATAGAAACCACCAACCAAGGAAAAATATATAAGCAAGATAAAGTAGTTTTATACTGGTTCATCCTAATCTCTTGGACTACATCTAGTTCTCCCTTAAACAAACTGTTCCAGAGGCTCCACTATTTAGCAAATAGTTGCAACGAATACACAAACCTCTCCAGGTTACAACGAGTACACAAACATCTCCAGGTTATATCAATCTCAATCTCCCCTGAGATCAAGACCACTCAAGAATTAAAGAAACACTCTCAAAAGAGAGAACAATGAAAACTCACAAGGGCTTACTTCACAATGGTGAAGAATTACACAATGGTTTCACACAACCCCAAAACTCTATATGCTCTCAATAACAAATTGACAATAAACACTCTCAATATATTTTCTTCAATGTATTATATGTTGTATTTCTCTTTTTGTTTCTTGTTCTTCAACTTGAAATTGCTCCTCTATATGTAACTTTTTAGAAATTAGTTGTTGGGATGCTTGAACTGAGCAATCTTGACTTTTTGATGCATGGAGCTCAAACTGGAAATATTTCTCTAATTCTCATAGCGCATTAAACTTGATTAAGTCTCTATCGGAAATAATTTAAAATAACATAGAGAAATTATATCTAAGATACTCATCAATAATTTGAATAATTTCTATTATGAACAGATTTGAACGTAATGCACATCATGATATTAAATCAATTAATCACATCTAAATACTCCATAATAATTTGAATAATTTCCATTATGAACATAGAGAAATTATATCTCAAATACTCATCAATAATTAGAATAATTTTTATTATGAACAGATTTGATCGTTAATGCACATCATGATATAAAATCAATTAATCACATTTAAATACTCTATAATAATTTGAATAATTTCCATTATGAGTATAGAGAAATTATATTTGGGATACTCATCAATAATTTGAATAATTTAAGAGATTTGAACGTTAATGCACATTATGATATAAAATCAATTAATTGCATCTAAATACTCCATAATAATTTGAATAATTTCCATTATAAATAAATTTGAACATTAAAGCACAATATGATATAAAATCAATTAATCACATTTAAATATTCCATAATAATTTGAATAATTTATATTATGAACAAATTTGAACGTTAAAGCACATAATGCTATAAAATCAATTTAAATCAAATCAATAACATAAAAATACATAATAGAAAGCTTATCTCTTCATGAAGGATCATTTGTCTGTTGCTTTAATAATAATAATGTTAACTGCACAATATACATAAGTCATCAAATATAAATGTATATTGAATTTTGTTATCATCAAAACTTTATCAAATGATTTGATCCTCTAAAGAAACTCTGGACCGTCTAATATTCAACACTAGTTTATTTTGTTTGAGGTGTTTTCTATTTTTTTCAGAATTCCTATGAAGATAGTGCATCTATTAAGTTAAATTGTTTTCATAATTGTCCTTATATTTAAAAATTTTAATACATAATTTATCCTTCATTTCTTATATATTCTACTTATATCTTTTCAACATCGTCATTTCAACTTTTATATTAGCAAAGGTAAGAGGAAAACCAAATTATTACGATATGATTACAAATTAATTTTATTAATAGTAACTCATTTACAATGTAATTGAATAATATTATAAGATACAAATTTCTATTATAATAAAAAACATTTTCTCTTAAATTATATAGACAAGGGATATACAATCGATGTTGGAAGCATGTGATAAAAAACAGGCCAAGAACATGGGTTGACAGCAAAGATTGTGGGAATGGAAAGAGCTAAACCACATGATGACACTAAACTCAATCATAATTTTCTATAGGCTTGAGGTCCATGGCCAAAGCATAATTGCTACTTTCTAATAGGAGAAAACATTCATAGGAGTGTAAATTAAGGACATTAATGTTACTTTTCATTTGTGGGTTTGTCTCCTTGCTTCCTTTGAGTGATTAGGAACAGAGAGAATATTGTTTGGAATGATAGCTTGTTACCTCAAATTGCATTTGGAATTGTGATAGGCTATTCATATTTCTATATATTTTATTTTTTTTTAGTTTTGTACATATATTTTTTTTCTTTGTAAAGACTGATATTTTAGTTGATTTTAAGAAATTTAATCAAATAAAAACTGATTCTATTTATAATTTATAATAACAATAATTAATTATATATAACCAATTATTAAAATAATGTAATTTTCTTAACTTTTATGCTCAAAACTATTATACGAAACATACCAGACCAGACCACTGTGTATTCCCAGGACATGTCAACATCAAATTCACAAAACAATTGAGTATATGACAAACAAAGTAACCAACAATATTTTCCTGGTTGGTGAAATCACGTTAATAAACTACGCAATTGAGTATATGATAAACTAAGTGAAACATAATAAATAACAACAAAAAATTAAATAATTTAAGAAATTATATGTATTATTGTGAAAAAAAATTATGTATACAACATTTTAACTGTATATGTTTACAAATTACAAAAGTACAATTGCAATTGAATGAATGAAGGTTACAACTATAAGGTTCTGAACTTTGCGTCTATTTATAAAAAAAATAAAAAACACTGTTTTATTGTCAATTTATTTATTGCGTTAAAAATGTATTCTTTTGATTTGTTTAGGAAAATTAAATATTTAATGTATTATTTAAGTAATATTAAAAAACTTTCTAAATATATATATTCTACTAAATAAGTTTGCTTAGGCCATTATGATAATTAGAATTTCTTATTTTAATTAAATATAAGTATAATAATTTATTTTGTAGAAGAACAAACATTTACATAGAAACTATTATAAGAAATTATGATTTATCAAAGAATATTAATCCATCACAAAATAAAGTTTTTACCACGACTATTATTAACGAATTGACGGAATGGTTTTACTAATAAAAATATCCACTATAGTAAACTAAACAATTCATATTTATCCTGTGGAAAATTTTGTATGGGCTGGAGGAAAAATTTTACGCATGTTACTTACAGAAACGTCGGTTGGTAAGTAATAGTTATAATTTCTATAATTAAATCTGTGGATAAAATTGTTCAACATTACAAAAAAATCATAAACAAAACATATGTTGGTAAAGGAGCTTTTTTCATAGTTTTAAGAAAAAATTGATACTTATTTAAAGTATGTGTTCATTATGTTGAATAATAATAACTTTTACTATTATATATTGTTACATTGATCACTTATCATTAACTTAATCCATTTATTTATACTATTTATTTATTTTAAAGAGTTCTCACTTAATATTTGTCGTGTGAGAGTTGTTGTCACCTACAATATATATAACAACTAAAACTTAAGAATATAATTAAAAGTTTAGAAAAATATTCATTATGTATATCCCTAATTTATATAAAAAATAATTATTTTAAATTTTAATTTGAAACTGAATTTTAAAAATATTTATAAATATGAATATATATTATTAAATTAACTATTTATTACTTTAAAGTAATATTAAAATTATTAGTAATAATTTAGTTTATTAAATTAATGTTCTATATGTATTAATCATTAGTGAATATATATTAAAAATGAAATCATGATTATAAAATTATTTAAGTATAAAAATTGTTTCTTTAAAATAAATAATTTATTAAAAAAATTAAGAATTATAATTGGATTATTAAGTGAGTATAGATTGAATGAAACTATTTGAACGTAGGTTGGATAATATTATTTAATTAAATTTTATTTTATTAATTTAGTTTACATAAAAGGGGACGTATAATAAAAACAAGATAAATAAACATCCTAAACTTAAAGGTGTATATATATACATATATATATGTATATGTATATATATGTATATGTATATATATATATATATATATATATATATATATATATATATATATATATATATATATATATATATATATATATATATGTATATATTTAAAATTATATAAAACTTATTTATTATTATCATCAACGACAATTTGAAATATTAATTTCTAATCACACATCAAATTTCAATTGAAGCACTTGATCTCAAATCTTTAATAAAACTTATTTTATATTTATGAAATTTATATTAACACATTAAAATTAAAAGTAGTATTGTACATCCTTTAGTGTTGAAACTAATGTTGTGTGTAATCAAACTAAATTTAGAAAACATTTATATCATATGACTTATCATATTCTAAAATAATATCCTAGAAAAAGACAAATCAGCATTGTGAAATTCGGATTATACGACAAAGTTTGTGTTTAACATGTTATTTCAGTTAACTTATTATTTATTTGACCAACTAATATGTTGATTTAAAAGAAAATTGTTTAGTAAAGATAATAACTTCACTAACTTGTAATGTTTCTTTATATGCCATTTTTATGTTTGGGATTTTGTTTAATACAATTTATTCTCCTAGTTACACCCCTGCGTTAAAGAGCTTAATCCGAAGTTGTTCACACAATATTCCTTATAAAACTCATTTTTCAATATTTTATAAATGAAACCATTCTAGACTGTTAGTGATAAACCACCATTGGAACACTTTAAATTTAGATTTAAATGATAACAAGAATTGGTGGTTTAAGCTTAATTTATTTATTTAATGGAATTTAGTTAAAAGTTTTAGTTGAACATGTTAAAAAATTAAACTTAATTGATAAGTTTTGAATTATTGTTGTATTCGGAATTATTGTGTTTTTTAGAAGAAAAGTAAAAACAACTAATTTTAAATTTGAAATCCTTATGATTTAAGGAAAGAAATCAACCAGTGAAGAGAGGCGAGGCAAGTAGTAGCGTGCCAATGAGTAGGGGTGACTGAGGCTTAAGTAGGTAAAGTAATTGTTTTAGGCTTCAAAGCCTCAAAGACTTCAAAAAAACTTAATACTTATATATTATTATAAAATAAAAAATATTTAATTTTAAAATTATACTAAAAAATTAATTAAAAATTTAAAATATTTTAATTGAGTTTAAGTTTACATCATCTATGCTATAAATATTATTTAATGACTTTAAATTTATATTGGTACTATAAATATTATTTAATAAATAATATTTTTGAAACTTTCCTATAATAAATTAATAATATTTTAAAAAAAAAGTAATCAGTCTAGGAATACTAAGAATCAAAACTTTCTAATTTTTCTATCTCTTTATATTCTAACAAATTGACATTATTTCTTTATATGTCATTTCATTATCTAACTCTTCCACTTAGTTCTTTCTTTCTTCACTTATCTCTTTCCTTCCTCTATCTCTATCTCTTTGTTCTATTTCAATTTGTTTCTAATTTCAAATTTGTTTCATCATTTTATATTGTTCATTTATGTAAGTATTCATACTGTGCATTTATGCGTCTGTCTTTATTTGGAGATTTAAATTTCGTTTTGTTTCCAATTTCAAATTTGTTTCAACATTCATTTTATATTGTGCATTTATGTGTGTGTTTATACTGTGCATTTATACGCCTATTTATTATATTGTGCATTTATGAGTGTGTCTTTATTTGGAGACTTAGAGTGACAGATTGATTGAGGAAAGAAAGAAAGAGTTTGTGTTCACTTTTGCTATTAAATTATAAAATTATAAATATTTGCTTTTAAAATTATACTAGAAAGAAAGATAAACAAGACTTTAGGAGGCCTAAAGCGAATTAATAAAATGAGACCATTTTAAAATAATTTTTTAAATTATTTTATACTGTGCATTTATATGCATGTTTATACTGTGTGTTTATGCTTGTGTCTTTATTTTAAGACTTGGAGCCGATTGAAGAAGAGTTTGTATTCACTCTTGCTCTTAAATTTTAAAATTTTAAAATTATACTAAAAAGATAAGCATTGGCGGCTAATTTTTTAAAAAATGCCTCATTCTTTTTAAATTGGCTTTAGGTCTCCTAAAGTCTTGCCACTACAAATGAGTGAGTGATGATGGAATATACTTAAGACAACAATCACCATGCATATAGTTGAACCTTAGGTGATAAACAATATAATGGATTTAGAGCATTAAATGGATCTACAAATTTAAGGTTTATTGTTATATTTTGAAGGCTTTAATTGCTCATTTTGATTTTCTTGGATCAAAAGGGAGTTTATGACAAAACTGTTAAAGGAAGTAAATGTTAGATAATGAATTTATAGAGATATAACTTACTTTTCTATTATTAAAGTATAGTAATTAGGATAAAGTATATGTAATGAATAAGTTTTCTAACTTTTTCTTAAATATTTTTATATATTTATATTTTTTTTCATGAAGAAAATATGATTACACACACTCATACATATTATGATACAGCAGAACCGTGTAAAATTGAACTTATAAAATTATATACAAAAGTTTTTATATAAAAAAAAAAAAATACAAAGACATCTTTTAAAAAACTTGCATTAGTATGTCCCAATACAAGCACGCACTAAATCTGTTTTAAGTACTTTTGGTCTATGTAAATCTTACATACATGAATAAAGTTTATTGCATAAATAAATGTACAACAAATCATATGTAATAATGGTACATAAATTATCTCTCCATTTCATAATATCTAATGTCTTAAGTTTTAAATTATTAATGATGTAAAGACATCATATTTCAATAACGAGTTTCTATAATACTACATATCATAGAACAAACTTAAGAATATTAAATAGTACCTCAACAATATCACACTAAAATCAACATGTTAAATCAAATGTTTACTATCAAGATAATTCTGACTCTATACATATATGATCTTAACTTTAATAATAATTGTCAGATCTTAATTTTAAATACTTACTACTAAATCAAAACTTATAATTAGTAATAAAAATACAACTCTTTTACTCTCAAGACATAATTGATGTTAAATGTAATAGAACAAATATACAATGCTTGACTAGGCGTGGGAAAATTTTCATTTGGAAGAAATTATACCACTTAAGTATAAAGCGATAAACAGAATTTGTCTTGCCATCTTTTTTTTTACTCCAGTCACAAATTTTGTTTGATCCGAGAGGGTTGAAAATTAGAAATTTTGCAACAGAGCTCAATTGATTTAACCACTCATCTTTACTTAAGATGAAATTAAAATAAATTTTTAAAAATATTTAATATTTTAAAAATTGTACAAAAAGATGAAACATATTAGCTTTTTTAACTAAAAATACTTCTTTAAGAAACATTCACAACGATAATGACGTCGATTATTGGATTAAAAACAATAGATTGTTCAAACAATCCAAGTAAAGGAATAGAAAATGAATATAACTTATATATAGTGATTTCTAGTAAATGCGTTTGTCAGTGATTCTTATATATAACTTAACTTATATATAACTTAAAGAATTAAAAAAAAAAAAAAAAAAA
>Ga0209700_107304_pt1 | contig 15819 bp, 9 predicted proteins | sample SiratroredBW_FD_187528 | JGI IMG/M metagenome (GOLD analysis project Ga0209700, IMG submission 187528) | Root nodule microbial communities of legume samples collected from California, USA - Siratro red BW (SPAdes) (version 2) | ecosystem: Host-associated > Plants > Roots > Nodule | place: USA...
CCTTCTTACCCTATTTCCAAAGTTTTTTTTTTTCCCAGCTTAGTTTTATATCGAAATCTACCTATCGAATCTTAGTATTAGTAATCAATGACAGAAATGAAGTTTGAACTTCCCGTCCTTCGCAACAAACTAATCATTCTCGTAACGAATTTTCTCTTTATTTGAACATTACTTCTTTTTTTTCTTATTATGACTTGAATAAAACAAATTTCGAAATAGAAATGATTAATAAAAAATTTCTATGGAATTCTGAAAGAGCGAAAAATCTTTTTTTTTTTTATCGAATCATATCATTATATTGACAATTGCAAAAAACTATTCATACTATGAACGTAGTATAATGGCGGTTGGGCAAGTATGCCCCAATCGTCTAGTTGTTCAGGACATCTCTCTTTCAAGGAGGCAGCGGGGATTCGACTTCCCCTGGGGGTAGGGTGTTACGAAAGGAAGTTGATCAAGAATTTTCAATAAAAACTGAAATGTATTCTTCCTATTGTGCTAGGTCGATGCCTGAGTGGTTAATGGGGACGAACTGTAAATTCGTTGGCAATATGTCTATGTTGGTTCAAATCCAGCTCGGCCCAAGAATTTGCCGATCCACTATGAAATTCTATAACCCGTTTATAGTTCTCCGGAAATAACTGATATGCTCTAATATGGAAGAATCAAAATATTCAAAATATCTAAGGTTTTTTCTTTTTTTTTTGTATTACATATTTCCTTCCATAAATTCGAATCTTGCTAATAATTTGTATTCATGTCAAGATCTGTACGTAGAAAATCTAGGAAAAAACTGAAAAAAAATCTTTTTTTTTCATTGATTCAATTTTCAATCGATTTGTCAATAACAAACGGATTACGAGTAATTTGTGTCGATCCCACTAAAGTGGAGATCGATATACATATCAATATATACAAAAATACGCTTTTTTTCATTTACAACAAAATGGTTCAAATCCGAAATAGAAAAAGAAAAGGTTTGACAAAAACGGTCCGTAAAAATATTTATACAGTACACCCCTTTCTCTGGTATTGTAGTTCAATTGGTCAGAGCACCGCCCTGTCAAGGTGAAAGCTGCGGGTTCGAGCCCCGTCAATCCCGTTGGATATAAATCCAAAAAAAGAAATGCATTATATGAACAGAAAGCAAACTGCCCAGATCATTTAATACAACAATATGAATACGATACCAAGATAAACCCATGAAAAAATACCCCTTCAACAAAAAATAGACACTGTGTAACTTGATCGTACTGGAAAAAAATTCTTATAGCCTTTCAATAGATTCTCTTGAAAAATGGAACAATCATATTTGTAGAAATAAAAGAAACAGATTCTATACCGGATAAGTAACAATACGCAATGGTGGAAAGACGAGAGGGGTTGACAACTTTCTTTATGAATATTTAAATAAGTAAATGCAGACATATTCCTCAAATTATCTATCCTCAACTAGGTAGATCAGTAAAAAATTCATCAACTCTCACTCTTATATCGCTAGAGAAAATGCAAGTATATTAATATTTGTTATTAAATTATTCAAAAGTCCAACAATATATCAAGTAAATATTAAATATATGTGATAAAAATAAGACTATTTTCATGAATTAAATTTAATATGTTATCTTTAATGGTAATGAATTTAAAATATTGATTAAAAGAAAGATAAGAATACAAAGACTTTCAAATATAAAATTAGAAAAGATAATTAGTAAAAAATTCTAATATTAGTTTTGTCACTAGATAAGTTTTAAAATGTGAAAGGATAGTTAATAAAGAATTTATTCGAATATTAATTTCGTCACCAGGTAAGTTTAAAAGTATGTTGCATCAAATTAGTAAAAAAAAAAAAAAAACTTTGAATGACATCAAATTTATAATTACTTTTGTTACTCATATCTAAGTTATAAATCCAAACAACACAAATGTAATGTTGTATGAAATAAAGTATCTAAAAAGATATATTGCATGTAATGTCAGTGGGTACAATTTTAACCATCACAAAAAAAATATGATTTATTTTTGTAGTGAGAGTCATTTTGCTTCTGTATATTTCTAAGAAAATAAATAAAATAATGGTAGTTATATAAAAATATACTAATAGGTGGTTTTAACATAATAAATTATATTTTTATATTTTTAAAATATAATTAAATATAAAACAAGAATATAAAATTATTATTGGTGAAAAAAATAATTTACACTTTTACAATTTTTAAGAAAATAATAATAATTATTACATAAAAAATAATAGATGGCATGTAATATATTGCGATATTAAAAATGTGTGAATAATTTATAGTGTGTTGTAATTTTAAAATGTACGTGCTTCCATGTTTTTTAATTTTAAAATAAAATTAAATATAAAATAGAAATATGATAATTACATTAATATAACATTTTATCATATATTATAATATTTGATATTTTTTATTAGATGATATTTTAGAAAAAGTCACTATCATATTGATAGTTCCTTTTATATAAATCACATTCATAAAAATATGTGGTAATATAAAATTATTCAATATATAACTTATATACATAAAAATTAACGTATACATACTTTTCAAAATATGCCAAAACATAAATATTTTTAATTAATTAATTATTGTGTAACTTTAACATAAATAATTATAATTATATAAACCTATAATTTAACGTTTAGATGGAAAAAATATAAAATTATTAACAATAATATTTAATAAAAGTTATAGGAATTTGATGGTTATCTGTGTTTTGGACCAGATTTGATGGTTATCTGTATATTCAAAACTCAGATGTAGTAAAAACTATGGTGGCGTGTACAAGATCGGTGTGATTTTTTCACGGGTGAAGAAAGTTACACCTGTAATTTATACATTTCAGTTGAGTTATTATTTTACTTTTCATAGAGTTGAAGAAATAATTAAAGCTTTAACTTTTAATTTAAATAGTTTAAATATATATTCAAAGGTATGTTTTTTTCAAGTCAAAGTAACTTGCAAGATATTTATTTCTTTCTGGCTGAGAAGCCAATCACAGAGACCATGTGCAGCATGCATAACACATCAGAGAATTATGGTTGCTATTCATGCTGTAAACGCATCCAAAAGAAAAAGAAAAAGAGTTTACGTTTTTAACAAACAAACACGCAACAGATTAGATATTAGGTAGCCTACGTTTTCTAACTATTTTGTCTGTAATATTTTACGGCAAGTATCACAACATCTGGTTGGCTACAACACCGAAGCCTCAATGATATTTTCGCGTCCAAACATAAATCCTTTGATCGAGGAGCACCAAAATATCAAGATTTTAGTTTTGTGACTTGTCCAAAATTCTAGAACCTCCTTATCAAGATACCAAACCAAACACAACAAAGTTCCAAAAACCTAGAGAAATTAATTAGTTAGCAAATGTCTGTGCATGTGTTTTCTTAAGGAAATGAAAATATCTGATGGGCTAAAAACAAAAAAAGGGGGAAGTGTTGGACGTGGAAGGCAACAAGTGGTTGTGACAAGATAAGTAATATGCGTACACATATTCAGCACCATTGCTTATATATATCTAACCAATTCGCTCGCTATCCCCTCACAAAACCTCTTCATTGCAACGATTCGTTTCAGCTAAGAAAAGAGGAAGAGAACAATGGCAACAATAGCTGGTGGTGTGAGTCTTTCAAGCCCAACCAGAGTGTTTGCTAATGCCAGGGGATTGGACTCAGCCCAAAAGGCCCAGCCAATTAGGTTTCCGCTCTCCAGGCCCATCCATAAGTGGCCCGGTTTGGTTGGGGTGGGGAGGGCCCGGCCCATTCAGGCAACGCCGGAAAAGATATCGGAGAAGGTGGTGGATAGCATAAAGAGCGCGGAGGAGACCTGCTCCGGAGGCGCCGCTGACGCGGAATGCGCGGCGGCTTGGGATGAGGTGGAGGAGCTGAGCGCGGCGGCGAGCCACGCCAGAGAGAAGCAGAAGCAGTCTGACCCGCTGGAGAACTACTGCAAGGAAAACCCGGAAACCGATGAGTGTCGCACTTATGATAATTAAGTTATGTTGTGTTACATTTATCAATAAACTTGTATTAATTAATTCTTATTTATAAATTATAAGCATAATAAAACTTTACCACTCTTTATAGTGCTTCTCCTTGCTGCTGCTGTATCTATATTTGTGTGGTGGTGGATGCTTAACGCAAATAATGCAAATGGTTGCAGGCCTTTTAGGTTCACTAATTCGGTGACCCATTCAAGTAATACTGAAGTCCTCTGCATTCTCACTGTTAACTCCTTTGCCGGAAGATTTCCCTGGTGCAATTTTATTTGAAAATTTCCAGAATGGGTAAAAAAAAATTTAATTACCATCCTGGGTAAATTGTGTCATGTCATCGCAATACCATTATAAAGAAATCGTGTCACAGTGGTACGATTTTGTTTAGTAGTAAGTGGGATCGTGCCAACATGATACGATTTTATGAGTTAATTAAAATCGTGCTGATGAACTGAAATCATGTTGACGTGGCACGATTTCAGTTCAACTAAATTACACTACAATTGTGCCACATCAGCACGATTTCAGTACATTTATAATTTTGCGAAATATTTGTGATTGGTGTATATAAGTGATGTAGTGTACAATTTATATAAACCCGTGGAAGCCTTAATAAAATGCAAACGAGTTATTTTTTTTATTATTGTAAGAGTCTCATATATATATATATATAAAACTATATTTTTAAACTAATATTTAATTATTTATTCGAAAAGAGTTTTTCATTTCATTCTATCAATACCTCGTGAATTTATAGAAACTGATAGAAATTTAGAGTAATGGGTGTGGTTAAAGTTATTAGAATATTTAAAAGTGAAAATTATTACTTATATATACGAAAGACATTACCGCACAACTACACAAAAATGAACAACAATCAGTTATGTGCATTGTGCAGTGCTACGACAAACAAAAACTCAGAGTTTGAAGTCCAGGAAATACCTACCCCCAACTTCGTCGCCAACCTATGTCATACAAAGTCAAATTAAATAAATGGTGGTGTGATTGCAGACAATTTCAAGCCCTGAAGTTGCCTTGTCCACATGTCATAACTGTTTGTTCATTTTCTCATCTACAGTTAGCCATATTCGTTTCTCCCCTTTACAGCCGCAACAACATTTTAAAGGCCTATGAAATTCAATTCCATCCAGTTCAAAACCAAGACTATTGGTCTCCTTACACGGGTCTAATATATGATACCTGGCCCACACATGAAAAGAAGCAAAGCTGGAAGACCAACTATATGATACTTGACTCCACTACATCACTTATGTACACAAATCACAAATATTTTGCGAAATTATAAATGTACTGAAATCATGCTGATGTGGCATGTGGTACGATTTCAGTGTATTTTTTCTAAACCGAAATCGTGCCACCTCAGCACGATTTTAGTTCAGAAAAAATATATTAAAATTGTGCCACATCAACACGATTTTAATTAACCCATAAAATTGTGCCATGTTGACAAGATTTCACTGACTGCTAAACAAAATCGTGCCATTGTGGCACGATTTGTTCAGAATAATATCATTGTGACATGGCACGATTTACCCAGACTGGTAATTAAAAAAAAATTTACCCATTCTGGGAATTTCCAAACAAAATTGCACCAAAATGGGAAATTTGTCCATCAACCACTCTACCATTGTGTACCTTTCAACATGCTTTCATTTTTTGCTTATCATATCTTTCAACCTTTTTGGTCTTTTTTATATCTTCAAAACTAAAAAGTGTAGTGATGTAGTGATCTGAATCTTAACTATTTGAATTCATCAACACATAGTCTTAACAATCTCAACTCAAAAACACACAATTTTAACAATTTCAACTCAAATACACACATTTTGTTCATCCATTTTCATAAATAATTTGTGCCCGTATTAAGAAGGATTAACATGTTTACAATAGTTCTCATACGGGCATCGACCAAAATATATTTCTCACAAACAAAAAACAATAATTTCAAAACCTAATTTATAGTATGATAATAATGCTATAAAATCCAACCAAATTCAAACATGAAGAAAACATAATAAAACTTAAAACTATCACATATAAGAGAAATTACATCAAACAAGTTTAAGAATATTTGTTGTGAGTCTAACCATAGTCATCCTAATAGTAAATGAGAACCATGAAGGCTCATAAAGAAAACGATCAAAGCCCAATGGTTTAGGGATTTCATCTAAAGAATATTAGTTGTTAATTTGTTATATCCAAAAATATGTTGTTAGAAAAAAAAAACAGTTACCTATTAAAGATTGACTCTCAAATAATCCACGATCCCATAAGACCATCTTTGTAACAAGAATTGATGGAGTGAAATATTTGACATTTCAGTTTTCTTAATTAACTTTTTTACTCCTTCCATATCAATGTAACCATTTGGTGCTTTCATTGACCCTACTCCCAAACCCACCAAAGACCTATATGAAACCTTACACATAATTCTAGAAAAATTAGTCAGTCTTTAAACACAACCCAATACTATCCAAGAACATCATGAAGGTCGCTACCTGGCCCTCCAACTAAATATGGAAAATCGTCAAACAACTTTGGAAACTAATCATGACACCCTCACCCATACCATTATTACCCTATTAACAACTATATCCGCCAAAACTTCTACCAGACATACATCATCAATAGAGAACACGTCTCTACTTAACCACCAGGTTCCAATTTTTTTCAAACTATTTTTACCACCACTACCACCACCACCATTCCCCTTTTTCACCCAACTCCAAACCCCGCACCTACCGTACACCTATCCAAAATATAATTATCTTTCTTTGATGGCACAAATCCTCTAGATTGGCTTTTCCAAGCTGATCAATTTTTTCAATTTTATAACATATCATGGGATTCTCGTTTACACATGGTTGCTTTTTATATGCAAGGTGAGGCACTTAGTTACCACCAACTTAGTCCATTGAACTTCATTTTGGACCTTCAACATATACCAACCATCAAACAAAGCTACTTAAGCTCCGACAACATGGTACTATCACTGAGTATCAAATAGTTTTTGAAAAACTTTCCAACTGTATCTTAGGCTTGACCCCTGAGATGACATTAAATTGCTTTATTTTTGGCCTCATCCCAAAAATTCACAGGGAAGTAGTTGTGCTTCAACCAACTTCTATTACCCAAGCCTTGGGCCTGGCCAAATTGTTGGAATCCAAAATCAATGATTCTAAACATTACACACGCAACTCACATTCCTGCCTCAATCATTCCAAATCTTTTGCCTTCTCCATGACTCCCTTTCAACACCCCTCATAAACCAATGTCCCCAAACTCCTTCCCTATAAAAAAAATCACCTCAGCCCAACTTCAGGATCATAGGGTTGTTGGTTTATGTTATAACTGTGATGAAAAAAAAATTCCTAGGCACAAATGTACCACCCATCATTTTCTACTTTCGCTATGTGAAGAGTTTTCTTCTGAATACCTCATAAACTCTTCCTCATATAACACCCTTGACCCTGATCTAGATGGTCCCACTGACGTCCACCTATCTCTCCTAGCTTTATCTAGCTTTCCCTCAACTCACACCTTTAAATTTAAAGGTCATATAGCTAACCTTCCCATCACCATCTTAATAGACATTGGTAGTTCACATATTACAACCTTGACTTGCCCTTCTTCTCCAACTTTGCACTATCCATATTACACCATTTTCAGTCATGGTTGGTAATAAAGAACGAACCCAATGTTATTCCCTTTCCCCTGATGTTTTTATTTCTATCCAAAAGCACTCATTCACTATACCTTTTTACCTCCTTCCTATTAAAGGAGTTGATGTTTTTCTAGGCATGGATTGGCTACACTTTCTAGGCCCTTTGCAGGCTGGCTTTTCTACCCCCTCAACTTTCCACCATGGTTATCCAATAACCTCACATGGTACAACTAAACTTTCACCCAATCACGTCTCTTACACTCATATTTGTCACCTTTTACACATTGATGTCATTGCTTCTCTTCACCTTCTCACTTTTCAACATATCCCTTCCTCTACTCCCTCCATCACCCAAAATCACCATCCCTATATTTTAACACTCCTTAAAACATACCACTTAGTTTTTCCCTCCCTCGTGGACTACCACCTTATCGATCACAAAATCACCACATTCCTCTCATTCCACAATCTTCACCAGTCAATATAAAACCATGACTCTATCCATATGCTTACAAAACCATTATAACCCCACTCATTCATGATATGCTAAATGAAGGCATTATAAGTCCTAGTACAAGCCCTTCCTCATCACCTGTCATTTTGATAAAAAAAAAAAAGATGGAACATAACGTTTTTATGTCAACTATCGAGCCTTAAACGCTATCACAATCAAATATAGATTTTCTATCCCTACCATTGATGAACTTTTGGATGAGCTAATTACAATTGCAATGTTTACAAAGTTAGATTTAAGATCTAGGTACCACCAGATAAGGGTAGACGCTAAGAATTGTCATAAAACGGCGTTTGGAATTTTTGATGGACACTATGAGTTTCTAGTTATACCATTTGGACTTTCTAATGCCTCATTTACATTTTAAGTATCCATTAATGATTTGCAAAGACCACATCTATGCAAATTCATCCTATTTTTCTTTGATGACATACTAATCTATAGCCATTCTATGTTAGAACACATTCAACGCCATGGCTAGAAGCCCATAGATTGTTTGTTAAAGAATCTAAATGTGTTTTTACAGCTGCTATGACTTCTTACTTGGCCATATTCTTCAAGCCGAAACAGTTATCCTTGATCCTGATAAGATAAAAGTCATTCTTACACGGCCAAGTCCGACATCCTTACCACCCTGCGAGCATTTTTGGGGATCACATGATTCTGTTGAAATCTTGTTCGAGGATATGCCACTCTTGCCTTGCCACTCACAAATTTACTAAGATTATCAACATTTACATGGGATACAAAGGCTCAAGAGGCCTTTAAAAAAATTTAAAACACACCCTGACTATAGCTCCAGTCTTGCATTTACCCAACTTCTCTCTACCATTTGTAGTGGAAATCGATGCTTCAGGAACAACCATTGGTGCGGTTCTGTCTCAAGACAGTCATCCTATTGCCTTCTTCAGCAATAAACTTTTCTCCAAAATGCAAGCCAGTTTCATTTGTGTGAGAGAAATGTTTGTTGTAATAGAAATAGTAAAAAAATGGCGTCATTACTTGATAGGTACTCATTTCAAAATCATCACAGATCAACAGAGTCTTAAGGGATTACTTACCTCAATACATGCTACACTCCAAAACAACAAAATTGAGCCACCAAACTGTTGGGGTACATTTTTGACATCATCTATAGACCAGGATGCCACCACCATCCACCTTCTTATCTATCTCTTCTCTAATTTCAGACATCGTTATGAAATTGCACAACTACTACAAGTTAGAACCATATGAAAATGAAGTACAACACTTAATTTCTTTACCTAACTCTTAATATAGTTTCATTTGTAGTATTCTTCACCATCGTCGTCGTCTCTTTTTGTCATCCATTGGTACCTTTCGTTCAGAAATCTTACATGAATACCACACCACACCCATTGCAGGGCACTCTGGCCTTAAGGCGACAATGGCTTGTCTTGCCTCCTTATTTGTCTGGTCGGGCATGTATCGTGACACTAAGGCATACATCAAGGAGTCTCTCCCTCGCAACAAAATAAACCCATTAATCAGAAACCATTAGGCCTACTCCAAGCCATAACCACCCCAGTCAAACATTGGAAAGAATTAACCACAAATTTTATCACACATTTACCTTCATCATTTGTCCACACAGTCATATGGCCCTTCCTACCTCCTTCAACACCACTTATTTAACTAACCAATTTTTTGTTGAGATTTGTAGGTTACACGATATTCTAAAGTCCATTATCACTGATTGCGACCCTATGTTCCTCAATCATTTCTTGAAGGAACTTTTTCACCTACAAGGCACATAATTCAAATTCAGCACAACTTATCACCCACAAATCGATGGTCAAATAGAAGTCATCAACAAAGGTTTAGAGATTTACCTAAGATGTTTTACCAGCGACAACCCAAGGAATTGGTACATGTTCTTACACCTCGCTAAGTTTTAGTACAACACTCATCCTACCATTCGACCATCAAAATGAGTCATTTTTAAGATCTTTATGGACGACCTCCACCAGTTGTACCTTTCAGACACCTCAATAGAGCCTAACCTTAACACCACGCTTCAAGAACAAACACAAATGTTCCACGAGTTGAAGGCAACTCTCAAGAAGACTCAACAACAATGGCACACATAGCAAATATATCCTATCACCAACACCACTTCAACGTTGATTGGGTTCTCCTTCGTCATCATGCACACCGCCAAACATCCCTAAACCCTAAACCCTAAACTCCACAACAAGCTCTCACGCAAATCTTTTGGATCCTACCCCATCAAATGCCACATAGGTGAAGTTGCCTACGAATTGGCCCTATCACCCTCCTCCCGAATCAACCCCGCTTTTCACATCTCCCTCCTAAAACTTTTCCGTGGCCCAAAACCACCGTCCACCTTCTACCACCCTCGAAAGCAAGACTCCATTTCACACAACACACTCACTACCTACCCTCTTCCCAAACTTTAAACTAAGTACTTCAACCACTTTATCACTATTATTAAACACAAACTTACCTACTTCACATGTTCCTTCCACATCTACTGTCATGTGTATACCATCGATGTTCCCTATCCCTCTTTTGGCCTCACCACTTACAACGTCCACTCACACTCTAAAATCATGCACTCCTCGTAACTCACATATTACCAGATCCAACTTTCCAATTGTAAACCATATTACATCCGCCTCCACACTCTAAAAAGTTCTACAAATTAAGTCCCAATCCCACTCAACACATAACTTATATGGGCCCACCATTAATGGACATTGAAACCCATTCCCTCATAACCCTTCCACGACCCAAAACACACACACAGAAAAAATAATTTATAGCTACAAACCTTGAGGAAAAGGTTTATCCACAGAGGAAGGCAATTTATAGTAGGCCAAGACCATTAAGGCCCATCAGAAAAGTGTCAAAGCCCAAATGGTTTAGGGATTTCATCTAGAGAATATTAGTTGTCAATTTGTTACACTAAAGAATATTTTCTATTAGGCAAAAAAAAAAAAAAAAACAGTTGTCCACTAGGGATTGACTCTCAAATATTCTATGATCCTATAAGACCATCTTGTAACAAGAATTGATTGAGAGAAATATTTGAAATTTTAGTGTTCTTAATTAGCGCTTTTACTCCTTCCATAACATCGTAACAACCCCTCTTTTATCATTGTCGGTCCAATCCTGCTTATATTTTCTTGTTTCAATGTTGGTCTAGTCATGTGTGTGTGGGTTTACCTTCTCGTGTCCCCGTTAGTCCACTCTTGTCAATATTGTTCATTGGATTTGTTCATTACGTCTTCTCTCTAGAGGAGTATGTAAAATATTTTCATATTATTGTTGGTTTAATCATGTGTGGGTGGTCTTACCTTTTTGTCCCTTCTTCGGTATTATCATTATCTTCATAAATCAGTAGTTCAATACCTTTTTTGGGTATATGTTCTCTTTTTAACGTATTATCATTATTCTCCTACATCGATAGTTTGATACATTTTTTGAGTATATATTCTCTTTTTAAAATTACAAAATAATTAAATGAAAACAGACATTGTATCCAATGAAAAATGTACAAAACACATAATTGTGACTCACCCATAATAATAACAATAATAATATAAAATGTCTAATCATGGTGTTGGAACAATGTATACAAAATGAGAAATGTATGCAAATAGTTTCTCAAAATAATAATAATGATTGCTAAAAATAATAATAATGACTGCTAATGTCACAAAACGAGTTTTGGACAACATCCAACAATAAAAGAATTATCAACTTTACTAAACAAGTGTGAATTAAAATTGTTCATTCCCTTTTAAATTGAGAAATGAAGTTTTAAAACTCCACCAACCATTTGACAACCCACTTTCAGGGATAAATAGTCATTCCAAACATAAAATTTTATATTTGTAAAAGAAATAGATGATGAAGGATAAAATATTAAATGTGTAAGGTGGATGTAAAATTTTATTGGGTGTTAAAATATCATGGTTGTTTTGAATTCTATCTTTAATTGTATTTCTTGAAGATTTCATCAATCATTTTAAATTAATCAACTTAAGGCCCAAAATAAAAGAACAACCACATTATCGTCTTAATCTTCTCCAAACTCCCACAATCCTGAGTCTTAGTAATTAAGATATTGATGGGTTGTGTATCTTCTTAATCTTCTCTGTTAAATATCGTGATTTCGTGTCTCTTTGCACCTTTTAGGTTGAAACTAGGGAGATGTATATCTTTCATATCACTAGCCAACTATCATGATTTTAAGTCTTGTCATGTCTTGATGCTTTAGACTAATGCTTAAGACTAAAGGAAAATATATCTTCTAGTTATATATCTTTATACTGTCTTCATTCACATTGTTTGATGTTAGAGGTTTTGTACCCTTCTAGTCACCCATCAAATTAGATGTATTTAACTATTATCGTAACACAATCCTTAACACAAAACTTCATTAATTCTAAAAATATATCATTTTTAGAAAAATAAACATAATACTCTCATGAGTTAATATTTAAACACTCACAACACTCTAGTCTAGTTTTCTTCATCCCTTAACAAAGACTTGTTTATTAGGCAAACTAACAAGAATATAAATGCTTTTGACTTATACTAATTATCAATGCTTATCCATACAAGTTATTGTGGTAAAATTTAACAAATGTAGAACAAAAGTTCAACTCTTGACACTTATTTCATTTCAAAGATTGATATGTATTATTATAATTTGTGTCAACCTTATTAGTAGTATCTTCACTTACACTTAAAACTAGTCTCTTCATTTACGCTTAAAACTGAGATTATGTACTTATAATGAGATTATGTACTTATAAGCATTATATTGATTAAATTGATGGTCTCTTCACTTACATTCAAAAAGTTATTTCTATTATAAGAATTATTATATATCTATTTTTATTATAAGAATTATTATATATCTTTATTTACCTTTTATGATTCTCAGATAGTCTTACCACTTTTAAAATCTTCTTATATTTTATTCTAATATAATAATCTTATAAGATTTTCACTATAAATAATATTTTATTTTGTCGTTAATGTTTTTTAAGACATTTGTTTTTATTCTTATGATTCAAGATTTTAAATTTAATGTCATGTCAACATATTTTAATAAGGAGATTTTACCAAATTAAAATCTTAAACTTATGACTTAGTTTATGACCTTTACAATAAAAATGTCTTTAATAATCCTCACTTTCACTTAAGAAGTTGTGTATCAATAACCATTTTATCAGTATGATTAAAATTGTCTTTGTCTATGTCATTAAATAAAAATATAAAATTTATTAGAAAAAGATAACATGCGGATTCAAAAAACCTTTCTCACAGTCAAACAAAATTTTATTCACTATTAAATATTAATTACATAATAAATTCTTATTCTGAGTTACTATTTTAAAAAATAGTTAATTAATAAACTAATCAAAATAAACAATTTTTAATTATAATATTAAAAGAAATAACAAAAATATAGATAAGATAAGGAATTCCATGCCATGTCAAATATTTTAATTTAAAAAGACTTCTGATCTTGGCCTGAACCTAGTATTCAATAGATTTATTTAACCTTTGTTTTTCTTACAGATTATAAGATAGTCAGATATATTTCTTTATTAATCAATTCCGAAACAATCGTTAAGCCGATTTTCCCCTTGTTAAAAAATTGCCTTCAATACCAACTAGGGCAAGCCTCTCTGAACTGGTCCATTCCTTTTTTTTAAATCATTCACTAAATTCATTTTAACATTGTATTTATTAATATTTCACTATTTAATTACAACAAATAAATGCACTATACTTTGTCCACTCACAAAATGATTCCTAGTCATTGTCGTTTTTTGTCACGTAAAGTCTTAAAGAAATGAAAGTGTTGGCTTACTTTTAAATTAAAGTGTACCATAACTCTGATATTTAATCATATAGTTTGTTAACCAGACGCATCGAGAGCAACATTCATCTTCGCCAGCCAACGAAGAAAAACTTGCACAAACCAAAATGGAAAGTGAAATCAATGGTTGGTGACATTATTCTAATCTAAACCAGACATTTGAAATAAGACATCTCACGTTACATGGTAACTCACGCGCGAACCTTCGAGGGTATTACAACGCAAACATTGAGCAATGGAATATTCCGAATCAACTCAAAAAGATACCTTAACAGTCAATATAAAACGAGGAATCGAGAATATTCCAATGCTTTTAATATGGTAAGAAACCATTTGAGTTTCTTACCGCATTAAAAATTGGGTTTACTAATTCCCACGTTGCCACCTCACTCAAAAGAAATTAACACATCAGTTTACTCCAATAATAAAAAATAACTGTATTCTTTTTAAAAATCGTATTTATATTATTTTAATCAATAAGAAGAAATCCATACTTCAAGAAATAGCTTTTATGATGAAAAAACATTACTTCGTACCAGGAACATTTTTAAGGAAAAAAAACTCAGGTATTACATAGATATCTTTTAGAAAAATCGACTAGAGACTCAATTTGTCCCTAAAGATTGAGGCATTCTTTTATAGATATTTGGTCTTTGGAAAAAAAGTTATGTTATGTGTAAGTGATGAGAAAGAAAAATGTGATGCGAAAGAAAATGTTTTGAAGATTTAAATGAATTTGATAAACATGAAATAAGTTGAGTAATTAAGAAAAAAATAAGAAATTATGTAACAAATTTTTTTAAATGAAATAAAACAAATGATTAAAGATAATAGTGTCTCTTTTTTATATTTATCAATTTAAGAAAACTGTTTTATAATTTTTTTTAAAATATTTAATAATTTTATAATATAAAAAATCACAACAACATTCAAAAACAGAACATTTGGTTTAATTTGACCACATTTTATATTAAATTGAAATCAAATAAAATCAAACTGCCTTTAATTTTAATATTTAGTTCTTACGATTATTTATTAAAAAAATCGAATTAAAATGAATTGTAAACAGTGATACATATACTCAAACAATTGGTTAAAATAAAAAATGATAATTATGCTTTATTAACACTTAAAATTATTATTTTGGGATATTTTCTTGTAAGAATTAAAGTCGACTATTTTTAAATTAGGAATGAAAATAATCAGTTGAATTTTTTAAAATATAAGTTTTAATTTGATAGACAAAAAAATGTTCAATTCAACTTTATTTTTTAAATTTAAACACGTAATTTTTTAAAAGGAACAAAATATATCAAATTAGCAACATAAAGTTTATTCATAATTGACTTAACTAATGTATTTACAATCTAAACAAAATATAATAATATTCTAAAAGAAATCATACATACAATATTATATAATTAAATTCAGAGTAAATAATTTCATACTAACAAAATTTCAAAAAGAGGATCATTTATTTTTATAATTTCTCTTTTTATTTCTTGTTATTTAACGACATTATTATTTATTACTGAGCAGGTTATAAATAAGAAAGAGGAGTTTGTCAACACCCGATTTTGTCCGGGTAATCTTTTAAATTAAAACATAATAATGAAAATAAAAAGAAATAAAAATCAATAATAACATAAAAATATATTTATCAATTTAAGTATTCTTGAAATAATAATAATGATAAAAATTAAATAAAAT
>Ga0209700_107305_pt1 | contig 15818 bp, 8 predicted proteins | sample SiratroredBW_FD_187528 | JGI IMG/M metagenome (GOLD analysis project Ga0209700, IMG submission 187528) | Root nodule microbial communities of legume samples collected from California, USA - Siratro red BW (SPAdes) (version 2) | ecosystem: Host-associated > Plants > Roots > Nodule | place: USA...
ATATATACATATATATATATACATATATATATATATATATATATATATATATATGTATGTATATATAAAGTATAATTATCATATTCATAATAAAATACAACAATAAACAAAGTAAATTAATGTAATTTAATTAAGTAAAAAAATAACATAATTTTCATATTACATTGTTTTTCATAGGCGTATCACACTTCTCTTAACTCTTCCTTCTTGACCAAATATAAGTGATTATAATTGGAATTGAATTTATGTTAATTGAAATTCAATTATATATTTTCTCATTAGCACAGGTCTTCTTATTTCTTATTTCTTTAGTATAATCAACGAAATTTTATATTGGACTTTAAAAAGTTCAATTAACCTAATTAAAATTATTATTAGCACCTAACAATACAATAAAATAATTCCTACAATTTTAAAGAAAATTAAAACAAAATTTACCAGTAAATATTTTTCCAATTTATACTCATCGCATTCTTTTCCCTAAAATTTTAATATTTAAAAAATTATTGATTTTATTATTTTAAAATAATTTAAATACGCTTCCATTCCCTATAAATATGTCTCCTCAGTCACGACAAAAAATTTATTAGGTATAAAATCCTTGACATTTTCTAACTATTGTTTTATAGTAATTATACATAATTTAATACTAAAAGTGGAAAATATAGATTAGTATAATTTAAAAAATTCAAATTAAAATAATTATGCTTTTAGATACATAATTTAATTGAGAAATGTATATGTTATTTTATATAAATAAGATAATTATAATTTTTTTTACTTTTTTTATTCAATAATTTATTTGTAGTATTATATTTTTGTTTAAAGTAATTATATTTTACTTAAATCTTATAATTTATTTTCTGTATATTAATTTTGATATTATAATAATCATTGTACAATAAATCTTGTAATACACAATAAATAAAAATTTTATCTTTAAAGAAAGAAAAATAAAACATGTTTTATATTTCAAAAATTAATAATTATAATACTATATCTAATATAAAAATTATTATTATTTTCTTTTTCTAATTAAAATAATTGATTCAAATATGCTTTAAGTCTGTGCAAATGTTATCTTGTCGTATTTGGATCTTTGTAAATTTCTTGTTACTTTAAAATCTTTGACATTTTGTTCGTGTTTTTTTAGTTTTTATTATTAAATATAATGAATATAGGACTAAAAATTTAAATTATTAATTAAAATAGATTAATTTTAATTAAATTAAGATAATATATTTAATATTTTCAATAAATTAGAAAATAAAATAAATTATTCACTTTTAAACTTTTATGAAAATAATTGTCATATTATTTTTCAAGAAAATAACTAATTTTATTAATAAAATATTATTAATATAAATTAATATATTTTTATTTTATACAATTTGATTAATAAAATATTAATAATATAAATCATTATTAATTATTTAATATCATATATTATTTTATTTTATTATTATATAATTATCCTTTTATTTATATTAGTTTTAACTCTATAAAAACAGGAAAGAATAACTATGATATTTTAATAATGCATGGAATTCATAATTAGTTGTTTTTAAAATATAGAATATATTTTATTATATTTTAGAGGTAAAATATATATGTATGATATATTTGTAAAATCCTTATTTTTAAAGGAAAAATATTAAGAATTGGAAACTAATAAATATTTTTATAGAAACTTAAAAACAGACGGACATAGACTTAAAATATTTAACCTTTCAAATTAAAAATCAATAAAAAAAGCCATTGGATGGAAATTTAATAATTTAACCGTAAGTCATAATTAATCTAACCAATTATAATAAAATAATAATTTGTAAAACTTTACGTATCAAAATATTAAGTAATATGAAAATATTGAAAACTTAACTTAATATCTATCTTATTTAGAACAATGAATACTAAGCAAATATTAATAGCATGTTTTAAAATGTTTATATTATTCTTATGTTTGCTTTTATTTCCATCAAATATATTAGGTTTAGAAAGAGTAAGTAGAGTTGATATAATATTTCGAATTAGGGTTGTGTTCTAAGTGTGCCACGTTCGAAACATGTGTCCAAGTTGCACTATTCTTTGTTCACAATGCTGCCGACACAGTACTCAACCTCTTCCTTTTTTTTTTTTTTTTTTTTTTCAATTCTGCTTCCATATTAATCAGCATAAAATTCATAGAATGACGATAACTAATAGGTAAATTATAAAATTTAATATTATTTCTCAAAATGGTTATTTCACTTAATGTAATAATATCAGAAAAGAATTGGCTCCTCAGCACTTTCATTAATATAATAAAGAGGTTTAAAACTTAATACAGTTAATTAATTTTTCATGTTTTAACTGCGTAAGAGTTTTTGCGTGAAAATGTGTGATATGAAAACTATTTTTTTATATATAGGTACAAAAGCTTTTTTTTTTTATTAACCACTTGGTAGGATGGTTACAGACAGAAAATGCAGACAATTAAGTTTCACTGTACTTCACGCAGCATGTCCCACATGTTTGTATAAATCAAAGTCTCGGTTGATTAATATTGTTCCATGATCTTTATTATTTTTTAATTTTTAATTTTATTTTAAATTATTTTAATATCCACATTACTCTTTCTTAAGCACCTTAAATCAAAATTATGATTAAGATTATGAAAAATTCATAAAATTATAAATTATAGAATTGTAACATAATATATATATATATATATATATATATATATATATATATATATATAAAATGAGATATACGTTAAAAGTATTTTAATTAAATTTAATTTTAATTGATTTATTTAAAAAAGTGAAGGATGAAATAATATTATTTTTTAATTGAATTTAAAATTTATTTTAGTTAAACTTCAATTCAAAATAAAAGTAAATAGTTATTGCTTGATAATACAATCAATTTTTTAATTAAGTAATGTGCGTTATATTGCATTACTTTTTAATTAGGTTAAATTAATTGAAAATTTCATTTAAGATCTAAAAATAATAATTTATATATTTTTACAATTTTATTCTATAATCTTATTATTATATAATTACTATTATATATAAAATTTGAATAATAAATATAAAACCATATAATCTTACAATCTTAATATTAAATTTTTGATTTTAACTATTCTATCTAATACTGTATTCTCATTTTTTAGGTGACATAATTAATTAAACTAACTTCTCATATAAGATATCTTAAAAATTTAATGGTTAACACTACAATGTTGTTTAAGTCATTCATATATATATATATATATATATATATATATATATATATATATATATTTGTTTGATTAAGTTAAGAAAATTTGACAGACAAGTTGTACTAGTAGGATTTTAAAAATATTTAAAACACTATTCACATGATCAATTACCCCATATTTTAACTACACATGAATGAATTTCTTGGAATTCTGGGTCTACCAGCAGCACTTTAAATATTTTATTCTCACTTACTTTTGCAGTTAATAATCAACCTTGAAATTAGAATTGAGAATTTCATTGTCAAATCTAAGTGACCCTACATGTGATTTACCAGTATATTAAATTTGAAACGAGCTTGAGCTAACTTACAATAGATATGAAGCATGCAACTTTTTTGACACGTTGCAGAAAAGAACAAAAGTTGTGAAAGTAGAAGAAACACACAAGACTCGTGGATAAGTGATTGAGACCATAAAGCTTCAATTTTCAAATGCATTTTTTTTGCCATAATCATACACTATCATGCATGAGAGTTTTAACAAATAAAAAAACCATGCATGAAACCAATTCATCTTTTTCCATAATCTGATGGGTGGTGTTCCGTTTCAGTCACGTCCTCGATTGTTGCAATATCCCTAAATCCAAAAAAGAAAATATAGATCACGAGATATGGTTGATTTCTTACCAAAAAAGAAGAAGAAATTAATAGCAGTAAAATATATTTATTTGGCATGGAAATCCTATAATTTATGCTATATATGTAGGTTTGTCTAAATAAAAGTACTTAAGTGTAAGTTAATTTTCTTAATTTTCCTCTTCTAAAAACACTTTATTACTTATCATGTCTACCCCTTTTTCTCTTATATCTCATGGAATGATAAAGTTAAATCACTACGTAAATGTATCAACTATTATCCGGTACTAATATTTGCAATTGGTTTTTTGATATGAAATTTTTTGCAATTTTATTTTCATTGTTGTAATAAAATTTTGGTAGTTGTTTTTTTTTTTTAAGTATGGTAGCTGTTAAAAATGATAATATATAAATACAACAAACTTATGTTTCGCTAGTATATAAAATGAAAGTAGTTTTTATAATAATTTAAACTTAAAATCGATTTTTTTAATTAATGAATTATAAAAAAACTAAAAATGTATTGAAATAAACTCGTTTTATTTATTTGGTAAACTTGTTATTGGGTCGGATCCGAGAAACAATTTTGATTTTTTGTTTTATTTTGGATTTTAAAAAATTATAACTTTTTTCTGTATTGTAAAGAAATTATTTCAACTTAAATAGTTTTCTTTTGGTGTCCACTTAAATTTAATTAAGTCACTGACTATTGGTTTAATTAGTAATAGTAGAAAGGACATATAGATTAGGCCCCTGATTATTTCAAATTAAAAAAATCACTTATAAATTTTAATAAAAAAAACGTGTTTAAATAATAGTTCTATACCAGAAACAAATATAAGTATAGTTCAAATATCAATTTAAAAAAAAAATCTGAATTCCATTAAATTTAAATTAATTTCATGAAAATCGAAATTAACAGATTACTGAACATGTATAATAATAATAATAATAATAATAATAATAATAATACTAAAGTATTGAACGCTCTTAGGCTGACCTCAGTTGATGTTTTCTATGTATTATAAATTAAAGAAGCTTAGGGTTTAGTGTAATTTTAGAGAATGTAAATTAAATTAAACTAAAACCATTCGAGTGTTAATCAATTTTCAGATTAAACAATTAGGAAAAGCTAGTCAACACTATACCATACACTCAATGAAAAATGAAAAAAAAAAAAAAAAAAAAAAAAAAACACTGTAAATCAAATTTCATTAGATTGTTTGAAAAATGAAGAAATATAGTTACTAAAGAAAAAGGTTGTAAACTTAAATTAAAAAAAAAAACACCAAAACATAAACGCAAATAGAAAGTTTTGAAAGATGTAAAATGGTAGAAATCTAAAATATTTGGAATTTTTGGAGAGTGAATATTACTAACATTTAAATATAAATCCATTTTATACGTTATGTAAAGATGTTGACTTCTCGAGCTTGCCAACTTTGAGTCAACTCCACCAAAGCACATGCAAGTGACTTAGGTTGTGGGTTTCTGATTCTTCCTCAAATTAATGTGTTTGAAAAGTTTTTTTAATTTCTTGAAACAGAAACTAAATGTGCATTTGAAGATAACCAAATGCTTTATATTTCTTGAAACTCACTTATTTGAGTTCCATGTCTAATAACTTAATTAGGGTTAATGCTTTACTTATAGATAGTTATACTTTCACATGCCTTATTCTACAATTTAGTATGAGTTTTCTTTCTTCTTTTTGAAGTTGTTTTCTAATATGAATATAGTTGGAGGTGCTTAAAACACAATTCAAAAGTATTGTATATAAATATAGAAGAATTGAGACCAATTTATATATTAATTTTTAAATGTTATGTATTGAAAATAATTTTCAATGCGACTTCCTGGTTTAGTCCCATGTTAATCACTTATGTAGTGGTATAATTAAAATTTATTTTACAATTGTAAAATTAAATAAAAGAAATTTGGAAAAATTCAACTATAGATAATACAATTTTTATATTAATATAATACATTCTCTAATGCTTCACATTTGAAGGTGCATGTACATTCTTCCTGAATTTGATCTCTTTAGTTTGAAGTTTCAAATGATCATTCATAACAGTGATGACCATTAAAAATGTAAATAAGTGAACTCCTGAAATTTGAGTTTGACTTGTGAGAAATAATTCTATGCTCAAAAATTTGAGTTTCAGCTTCACCTATTTAGTTAGTTTATAATTTAATTCTTTTACTTTTGTAAACAAATTCTTTGATTCTTTTTTAAATTTATTAATATAAAAATTAATAATTATTTTAATATAAGATAATTGTATAGCAATTAAAAAATGTGTTTAATATTATAAATTAGTAAATAAAAAAATTATGAATAACAATTCATCTACATTTTTTCATAATCTAACATATAAATAATATTGATTAATAAAATATTGATTATAATAATTTTTACCAATGATTTATATATTATAACATCATGTGTTAACACTCTACATTAATTATATATATAATCAAATTATACTGATGTAATGTCATTAAGAAAACATTTTCTTAAATAATAATTTGTTACAAGATTAATCCAACATAAATTGTGATGAATTTTATAACAAAATTATAAAGTATGTGATAAATACTAATTAGTAAATAATTGTAACGAATTTAGTGATAAATAATTTTGTTGGTAATTATTTCACCATAAACATTATCACAAAAAGAATGTGAAATATTAGTGATAAAAATTTTTAACCACTTACTTTATCATAAATAAAATTTGTCACAATAAACATCACAAATTGTGTGAAAACAAACTTTTCTTCTCACGGCTGTCATCATTTTCACATAAAGAATAGGTTATTTAAATTTGTGAACTTTCACTTCAAGCCACTAAAAATATTGAATGATTAAAGTTTTTGTGTATTCACCAAAAGTCATCTTGTTTTAAGAGACATCATACCTATTTTAAACAAACTAAAAATTATATTAAGTGATGACAGTAAAAAAAAAACGGTGTTCACTTTACTTTTGTTTCAAAAGACACATTGTTTGCGTTTAAGCAAGATGATGTAAACGTCTATAATTTTGTTATAAAATAAGTCTTTCAAAGTGACTAAAAAACGTACATGTAATCAATAATACTTTAGCATATATCCTTTCTCTTAAGCCATGTAGCTTAAAACAAAAAATAAGAGATGTTTTAGTGATATTTTTTTTTTTTAAAAGTTCAATTCCTTACGAATTCATCTTCTTATTTTGGTTTATTTTAATTTATATGAAATATTAAAAAAATATGAAATTTGGAATATTGTTTTAGTGTTGTTTGTTTTAATGTAAATTAAATTCTAATTTTTTCAATAAAGTGTGGTGTATTTAAAATTATGAAATAATAATTATGTCATCTATTTTGTGAGCTTCATCAAATTTAAAAAATATATTTGCAAATATCTATTAAAAATATTAACTAAAGTGTTTTTAAAGTTTGTGTAATATTTAATTTTACATTGAATATATTATACAACTTTAGATTCTAATGGTATGGCTTAAAAAAATTATAGAAAGATATCACTAACTCTTAATATATTATTTAAAATATACATAAGAATTTGGAAACATCTATAAAAGAAAATTTTTATTTAATGTCATTTATTACATCATCTCATCATCATTAAAGATAGACTCAATGCAAGAGAGCTTAAAGATATATTTATTGCACATTCTAATAGTAGATTGACACATACATTACTTACAACTTTCCAACATACATATTTTTAATGGACCTTTTGGTAAATTAGAAATCTAAATTATTTTATCAATATATCTACATCTAACATCCAATTAAAACCTTTTGAGAAACCTTGACATCATGAACTGTCTAGCCCAAATATTATATCTACCGAAGAGTTTAGTAATATCATCCTAATATGATTTAAACCCTCTGATCAGGAGTGTTGATAGTGATAGGCCTAGATAGATTCGTCTTAGTCTTAAAAAAATAAGTGATGTCAATATTTGAATTATTAATAAGTTGTTATATTTATTTTAAACTTGTTATTAAAAAGGTCTCATTTTACAAGTTGGGTCCTTTTATTCAGCCCACATATAAAATTTCTCTTTAAGAAAAATAAATTTTAAAGAAAGTTCAAAAAGAAAAGACTTAAAGATAAAAAGCCATAACCTAGATGTGGTGAAGATGTAGTTTGAAGAATTTTTAGTATAATCATTCTGTTACTAGCCCTTTTTTCTATATAACGGTTATGTAACAATATTGGTTATGTTAATAATGTTAAATATTTGTAATGTAGAAAAATAAAAGTAGTTACCTGCACACAACACACAAATTAGAAAAACTTATGACTATAAAGTCTCTAAAGGCTTCTCAAATATTATGTATATGATGGGATGTGGTGTTGATTTGGGATTTTAGATGGTAGTTAAATGTGATGACAAAAATAAAGTAATAAGGATTAAAAAGATAAGACAAAAAATAAAAACCATAGTAGAAAATTTTCTACATTGCATATAGAAGGTTCAATCCTAACACTAAAGAATTGTAAGAAACTAGTATATAAAACAATCTACTGTTATTTTCATTTAAATTACAAACACAATTAACTTGTTCATATTTTTTCAAAAAAAAAATATAGATATCACTTCAAATGTTTGGATTCTTTTTAAAAAACACTTAGAATTGTTAAGACGAATACATGTGTGTCCTTCAATAAAATTCTAATAATTGTTATAAGTTAGATAATTTCTATATTATAATAAAATAATGTGTCTAGTAGTTCATATGATGATTACATTTTTTATATTATTGTCAAAGGTATAAATAAAGAGGACAAGTTTATGACTTAATATCGAGTGAAAAATTCAAACTCTTTTTGTTTTATATTTTACAAGTTCTTCAAATGTCATTACATAAAATGAATTTTATATAAATAAGTGAGATATCTTGTAACAAATTTATTTTGAAAAAAAAAAAAACTTGAAAGATACGATAATCGTCTTCTAAAAAGAATTTCATTTGTTTTAAGAACAAATGGTACAATTTATGTTTAATTTTCATTAGAGCAAACATTTTCATTAATTTCACCTCTTTATCGAGAACATGATAATAATAAATTTAATGAAAAATAATTATGATGTGTAACCTTAATACATAAAGAAAATCATGTATATGTATGAAAATTTAACATTTTCTAATACTAATACCAATGATTCATGTGTTGTTTGAAGTGCATCATATCACAATTTAAAATGAAAACGTATTTTTTTTCTTTAAATTTGATATATACAATTTTTTTCTGACGGAAATAAAGGGTTTGTATAACGCGTTTTTCATTGTTATTAGTTACAAACTGGAGTTTTTCATAAATATTTGTGACAACATCATGTTTCATCACATATTTCTTCATTAATATTGTCATGTTCCATCACATATTTTGTCAGTAATATTTTTATGATGAAAATTTCATTTGTTTTTTATAGATTTTTTTGTCACAAAATATATATTTTTTAGCATTCTAACTTTTACTAATGTTATATTTTTTAATAACTTTATATAAAAAGTAAATTTTGTCAGTTTAACTGTTAAATTATAATTTTATATCATCATTTTTGTTAAAACTAAATAAGAGTAATAAGGTTCACAAATTACTCATGTTATAGTATATTTTAAAAATATATACTAGGTCAATTTTGACCTATATGAATAAGATATCAAATAATTTTTTTACATGTGATCTATGTAAAAGAAACTTTCAATCTAATGGTGGGTTTTCAAAAAAAATATGATTCATATAAAATTATCGAATGATGTAATTTGTTACACCAATGTAACAATTACCAGTTGTTAATTATAATCTATGAACTACTATTAATTATTTTAATTTTTTATTTTAAAAAGTTTTTCATATTTTATATTTTATGTGTGACATTTGTTTTATATAAATCTCAATAATTAAACTAAAATAAAATAATTACTAAAATTCACTAAAATATAACATAATTATTAAATATTTAAACAATTCACTAAATAATTAAACTCAATGAAATACATTAACTTGAAAAAAAAGTCTACCTCTCCACAACCCATATGATCATAGAATTAAGCAAAGATTACCAAAATAATAAAAAAGAACTAGAATAACAAAAATTTTCAAACCCCTCATTGTAAGATTTATAGTCTTGACCTAAAAATATAGAACTAGAAAGGTCGTTCTTAAAGTCTAAGAAAAACAAAAACAATAATTAAAACTAAGAATGAAACAAAATAAATATAGAAAATCCTCACAATCTCCTGGTTAATGATTTGAGTTGCATCAAACCCTGTATAATTTTGAACTCTCTCTTTAGATTTTGGATTATTTTTTTAATCAATCCCAATTAACTCTCAATAAGTTTTAAAACGAGATTTTTTTTTTCATGTAATAACAAATATAAAATTTATTTTTTCACTTAAAAATGTAAACTTTTTTACAGGAGAAATAAAATAAAAAATAAATTTTTGAAAAAATATTTTAAACCCCCTAAAAATAATTAAGACAATATGAACTCAATCATGTTTTAAATAAGGCAACATTTTAAATTAAAGTTAAATCATTTAATTAAAACGTATTAAATAAACCATTAATGTTTTTTTTCAAACACAACCAAGATGTAGAATGTTGAGCCCAATGAGCCCAGATGGGCTTTTGAACTTTCACCTTACCTTACCTTACCAATAACGGTAGTAAATCCAACGGCTATATTTTCATTTCCTCGTTGTCTCGACCAATTACAGTCACACTGCGTTTTCTTCCTAACACGATAACCTAGAACACAAGAAATGAATGCACTGAATATCAGAACAAGGAACAAGCTTCAATTTTGACCATGTTTTCGCATACCCTTCTTCTTGTCTAAGCGATGGGGGTTGGTGCTAATTTTTGGGAGCTGCTAAAGCCCTATGCGCGCTACGAGGGTTTTGATTTCTTGAGGAACAAGCGAGTTGCTGTGGACCTTTCATTCTGGATTGTTCAGCATGAGAATGCCATGAAGGCCACTCATGTCAGAAAACCTCACCTCAGACTTACCTTCTTTCGCACCATCAATCTCTTCTCCAAGGTTCCCTACTCCAGAAAAAATGTCATAAGAAGTTAGGAATTTTGAATTTTGAAGAAGATTTTGGGGTTTTTAGTATCCTTTTAATTGAATAAAAGAAAATTTGAGATTAATTGACTGGTTCAACCAAGTAATTGTGTTAAGAGGGGTAGTTGCCTTTTTGGTTTTGTTTGAGTGGAGCGTTGGAGAATTGGTTAGTTTGCATGAAGTGTTGAAATTGTACGAAAAAGAATTACATATTAGGTTTAATGATTTAGACTAAATGTTCTGGTAGTGTTGGATTGGAGTGTCATTTTCCATGTGATGGTTCTATGTGTTATTGTTCCTTTTCATGTTTAATGTATTGGTACACATATATTGGAGAGTGTCATGCATGGTGACCGGTCTAGTCTAAATTACTGTTCCTTTTAGTTTTGATATCTTGTATGTTAAATTAGCTTAGAAATGGAATGGTCAAACAAAGGATGGACTTGAAGTTTGATGACGATATGGTGATTTTTGCAGTTTGGGGCACTTCCTGTGTTCATTGTTGATGGGACTCCATCACCATTGAAAACACAGGCCAGGATTGCAAGATTTTTTCGGTCTTCTGGCATTGAGTTGACTAGCTTGCCAGTGTCTGAAGGTGTTTCAGTTGAGAGGAGCCGCATGTTTTCAAGTCGTGTACAAGAATGTGTGGTGCGAAGTCTTTGCTTTTCCTTGATGATTATCACCAACTTGAAACTATTATGTTATCCTATTTTTGTGTCTGATGCTATATTAGTCCAATTTTTTTCCTAATGTTTACAGATATAGCTTATACCAAGAACACTTATTTAATTACTTACTTGTCAGATATGGATGCAGGTTGTAGATTTGTTTTCTGATAGTTACCTGTTCTCCTGTTATAGGAACTGGTTAAACTACTAGGAATGCCTGTACTAAAGGCTAAAGGAGAGGCCGAAGCACTCTGCGCTCAATTAAATAGTGAAGGTCATGTAGATGCTTGCATCACTGCTGACAGTGATGCATTGCTCTTTGGGGCCAAATGCATTATAAAATGTTTCTGTCCCAATTCCAAAGTAAGTTACCATGGTCATTGTATTTTCTTTATTATCTCCTAGTAATTTGTTATAAAAAAAATTATCTATGTTTTCTTAGTTCTCATTTTTATATACCAGATGACCTTTTCTAAACGGTTTCATTAATCTGGATACTAATACTGGCTGATCACTTTAATTTTGAGTTTCTATAGTCTGTGTACTTGTTACAAACTTGTGATTGTTAGGCCTGGTATAGTTCAAAGTTAAATGTATGATTTCAAACATTTACTTAGAAGTTTTACCTGTATATCCATTGTCCTGAAGTTACAAACAATGCATGCACCTTTTATGCTTTAAAAGAAATACTTGAGAACACTTACGGAGTATTGATATTTTTGAGTGTGCTATACTTCTATATTTATATGTATCTGGTCAAATAAACCTCTATTTTGAATTTTTTATTTTTTAATCTAAGTTTGAAAATATTGCTAGTAAGAAAAATTAATCATATTAAACATCAATGATCTTTTTTTTTATTAGTGGGGTCAGCTATTGTATTTTATCTAAACCCGAGTCAATGAGGAGGTCATTCTTTTAGATTTTAGTCCATCTTACTGGTTTCAGTAAGGTTTTTTTCAGTCTCCCTCTACCTCTGATCATCGGGCTATCCTCCATCTAGTGAATTTTTCTTGTTGGGGATTCTGTTGGTCTTTTTCTCACATCACCAAACCATATTAGTTGCAACTCTATCGACTTTCGTACATATATACCACTCTTGCTTTCTCTTGAATATATTTATTACTAATTTTTATCTTTTTTAGTATGATTACTCATTCAAAGTGTCTTCTCAGCACCAAAACACTTAGCTTATGATTTTGTTAGAACCTTACCTTCCAACATTCAGTACTCTACGTTACTAACAAATTTGAATAAATTCATTGCATTCAGGAACCGTTTGAATGCTACAACATGTCAGATATTGAAGCTGGACTTGGATTGAAGAGGAAACACTTGATAGCTATCTCTCTTTTGGTTGGAAATGATCACGACATGAATGGTGTTCGAGGAATTGGACTTGATAATGCACTTCATTTTGTTAAAGCTTTTAATGAAGATGATATATTGAATAGGTATGGATCCTTCAGAGGGATAAACATTTTGTTGTATCATCTGAAGTATTTAAATGTTATGGAATACCCCCTTGAGACGAGGACAAATTGCATGAACTTCTATTTTAACTTTTGCTTAATTGTACTTTTGCCCCTTCTAGTTTGGACTACACAACCTTGGTATCTCAAGTTTGTCTTTTGATCTAGTAAATTGCTTTTGCTTTTTTAATTTAAGCAAATTTGGTTCTTTGTTGATTTTCTTTTACTTTGACCTTCAAATTATTTTTTCTGTCCTAATATTTGCGGGTACATGACTGAATTGGGACATGAAATCATTTAAAAGTTTATAGCTAAGAAATTTAGTGGAAACTTGACAAAATTTGAAGAGTGCTTCAAGATGTGAGATTAATGTTTGAAGAGGAAGAAAATGATTTTTTATAATTTGATTGGTTAGTTTTGAACAGAAAGAAATTTAGTTGATTCAATTTGTAAAGATTTTTAGTAAAGAACGAAAGTTTGTAGGTTTTTGAAGAAAACCGATGAGGGACCAAGTTTACTAAATTTTAAAAATAGAAGGACATAATTGGCTCGAAGAAGACTTGGAAGACCAAAATTGCTCACAGTCCAAATTAAGGGATCTAAAAAAGTGCCTTTAAACTTTAACAAATTCCCCGCTTATTTAAGGATTTTAATGTGACAAAGTCACTGGTAATTTCCTTACCCATTTTTATTGTAATATTTAACAAGCTCAAGGGATGTCTATCCATATCATTAAACCTTTAATTATATCTTGGCCCTTTTGTTTAGAAATGAATAGTGGTCACAAAATGAGACTTGGATAACCTGTATAAATATTTTGATCTTTGCATTCTGGGAATGAATTCGATGCAGATTACAGGAGATAGGCAAAGGGGGCAATACTTCACAAATTCCCAGCTGCACTAAATTTGAGGACGACATAAATGTTGATGGAAACTACGCAAATAGGAAACAATCTCATTGCTCATTATGTGGGCATCCTGGCAGCAAGAAAGATCATATGAAAATTTCTTGTGAATACTGTGTCACAAAGGATGATGAAGGCTGCCAGAGAAAACCAGAGGGTTTTAAATGTGATTGCTTCTCATGTGTTTCGGTATGTATCTCAGAAGGCTATGCTTGTCTAGTTTTAGTTGAATTAGATGTGTTTAACAGGTTGTAATTTAAAATATATTTCCATTGGTAATATATGCTTGGCAGAATAGGAGACACAAGGAGCAAAAAAGAGAGGAAAATTGGTACTCAAAAATTTGTCACAAAATTGCAGAGGAGCCAAACTTTCCCAAAGATGAAATCATTGACATGTATTTATGCAATGACAACGGTTACTTTTCAGGTCATTTGAACTGTGCTATAAATCTTATCAAAGACATTTTTTAACATGATTGATTAATCTGTTAGAGTATTGACATCATTTTTTAACTATGCTAGTGCGTTATTGTATTGACATTCATTCTATAAACTTCTATTTGCAGTAAGTGATGGTCCTCAGATCATATGGGGAAAGCCCAATATTGAGATGCTGATTGAGTTTTTAAACTTCCATCAGCGTTGGGAACCATCCTACATTCGACAGACGATGTTTCCTATGATGTCCACTATCTTTCTGAGAGATAAGTCTACACCTACGCCAGAAACTTTGTTATTTGGGCAATATGAGTTTGATTCAGTAGAACGTGTGAAGATGAGATATGGATATCAGTTTTATGTGGTCAAGTGGAGGCGTGGTGGGGGAAACATTACCACCAGCAAAGTTCCATCAAATGAATCCAGAGTGCAACAAGATGTAGTAGAGCTTGATGAAATGGTGGATCTACTGGAAGACTGTGACATTCCTGAGATTCGTGTAGATGATGGAAGTAGTTTTGTGTTTACAGATGAAAATATGGACCTAGTAGGAACTGCTTTTCCAGCAGAAGTCAAAAGTTTCTTGCAGGAGCAGGTGTTTATTATTTTCCATCATTCTACCTATAATCTGTGTTTACTTTTGCTTTGTCATTTTAATATTCTATGCTTCCCTTTTTTGGATCCCTCTTGATTATATTCATAAAGAACTTGACTGAGTCCAAGAGAGTATGCAAGGATTTTACTATAACAAAACTGTAGCAGTGCTAAAAGAGTGACTGATAAATACATTTATATAACTAAAACATTGGTGCTTCAAATTTTCAGGAAAGGAAAAACAGAAAGAATTCAACATCAAGGTGCCAAGAAAATGAAAAATCAGCTTCTCCAAACTCAAGAAGTACTCAGCTAAACATCACAGAGTTCTTTCCATCTACCAAAATTAAACATCGTCAATCAAAACTAAGGGAGGAATCATCCAATGATGCTGATAGTGAGGGCAGCAAGGGTTCAGAAATGAAAAGAAAAATGTCTAAACCTGAGAAGCTTCCAAAATCTGTGAGGCGTCGCCTTTTGTTTGAGTAGTGAGTATATATATATATATATGCTTGAGTTTTGAATTTTTTTGACATTAACAGTAGTGCAGTATCCAAGCAGTGAAAATAGAGTTGTTCTGAATTATTTTTAGTTAGTTTATAGTTTTTTCTCTCTATTTTAAGTTTTAGATTTTTGTTCATATGGGCAAAACATTAAAAAAAAAACAATAGTGTTTAAATAAATAAAAACTTGCTATAATATGTAACCAAGTATTAGTTTGCAGTTGTCTTGTCTGTTTCTTCACCACTGAATCATTTTTAGTGTACTTTTTTTTTTTTTTTTTTTTTTTTTGTTTTTT
>Ga0209700_107308_pt1 | contig 15809 bp, 7 predicted proteins | sample SiratroredBW_FD_187528 | JGI IMG/M metagenome (GOLD analysis project Ga0209700, IMG submission 187528) | Root nodule microbial communities of legume samples collected from California, USA - Siratro red BW (SPAdes) (version 2) | ecosystem: Host-associated > Plants > Roots > Nodule | place: USA...
TTTTTTTTTTATTGAATTTTTTTTTTTTTTAATAATTACGGTTTTTTTTTTTTGTTCATTCTTTTCAGTATTTTACTTTTCATTATTATTAGAAGTAGAAAAAAATTACTATTTTGAATCTCTTGAAAAAATTATTGGAATGTACAAATTCGTACATTCTACAAAATTTTGTAAGTTACTTTAGGAAAGATGATTTTGTGTTGAAAAAGTATGAGAACAATAAATTCGTATTTTTTAAACACGACTTACTTTATTTTATAATTTTTCTACAATTTTTTTATTTTAATAATTTGTTAATAAAATTATATTAAAAATATTTTTTTAAAGAATAAATGTGTCAGAATTTTACCATAATTATATTTGTGAAGGTTGTTATTTATGCTTATTTATATTAACTTTGAAAGCACTGACACTAAACATGACATTAATGAAATAAATCTTAAAATTATAAGAATACGTTACAACTTAAAAGTTTAAGTTTGACGGATGAAACTCATGTTTTATATAAAATTCTAGATGATGTATAATTAGCATAATTTTAACCATTGTAGTATGATCATCTTTAAAATATTTTTTTTATTAACTCATGTTTTATATAAAATTCTAGACGATGTATAATTAGCATAATTTTAACCATTGTAGTATGATCATCTTTAAAATATTTTTTTTATTTTTAGAAAATTACAGAAAAAAAGACAAAAAAAAAAAAAATTAGAGCTGAATCTCGAAGTGTGAGCTAGAACAAATGAGGAGAACTCCTCTCTATGTACATAAATAAAATAAAATTTTTGAATGCAATTTAATTAGTCCAATGAGTAAAAATTGAAAACAAAAAAAAGGAGTAATTAATAGACCCTCTAATGTGTTTCCATATAGGTTGGTTGTAATATTTGGTATGATTATGGTAACATTTGGGGAACTACTTGAGGATTAGTTGTTTGGAAAGTCAACTCCACAATTTCTTTTATTTGTCTGGTCCCTGGACCAGCTGTAATTCACTGTAATCTTAGTCAATGAGTCAATGGTTGATTCTGAATTTCCACCTGAAGATGAATAATTAAGCATTGATTAGAAGCTCCATTATCCTTTTAGTTGCTCTTAAAAGAGCTGAGAATTTAATATCCCACAAAATTATATATCTCATTGTCATTGCCAAAATTGGAGAAAAAGATGTTGTTATCATGACTTTACCATCATCACTCACATTTCAAATAACATCATTTTCAATGCTCAAAATTCCTTAACAAATTTGTTATGCTAATATTCAAATTCATCAGGTAATTAATTTTTATTTCATCTTATAAGAATAAAAGTGGCTTTTGGTTCTTGCATCCCATAATTACTAATTGCATCTGTATATGAAGAGAAAAAGACTATATTGTGCATTGTGTTACCGCTGCTTCCACCCTCACTTAAATCACTCTTTTTGACAAGAAGAAAATAAGAGATAAAGAGTTATTCTAGGAGACTTGTTCTCATCTTCATTTCAAAAACTTACTCTAGAAAAGTCGTTTTGAAATTAAAAAATTTGTTTCTGAAATGTATTATATATCTTTAAAAAACTCTATTATAAAAAGTTTATTTTGAAATATATTTTATATGTTTTTTAAAGTTTGTTTTGGAAATCTTATTCCAAAAATTCTAAAAAATCTTATTTTAAAAATTTTGTACTGTGAATCAAGAAGTTTAATTAAACTCAATATAAATATTGAGTGGAGTAATATTTGGATTAAGCAAATAAATTTGAAAACTGACTTTGACCCTGATTTCGTTTTAATTTGATATGGACGGATGAGAATTGAATGAAAGAGTTTTGAGTTAGAAACATTTCAGTTGAAGTGTGGGTTGATATGTTATGTGTCACAAATAATTTAAGTCTAAATGGATTATTTTGGACTAAGATTAAATTTAAATTCTAAAAATTTTGTCATTATTTTGGATAAAATTTAAATTATGCTTTAATGTATTTTGATTACTTTTTCAATAGGATTTAAAGTAGCAACACTTAGTAAATTTTGTGTTTTTTCATGTTTTTTTTCATTCATGTAAGTAATTAGTCAAATGAAAATGTGCTAAAATCTTGCTGTTGTCATTAAATTAGGAGGCTTATAGGTTAATGATGATGGAGGTCAATATTTAGAAGTTGAGGAAAGTCTATTTAAGTCAAATACACGTATAAACAAATGACTGAATTTAAAAATATGAATTTTATTTTAGAAATTTCATAAATGAGGATTTCTCTCTTGAGTTCTTAATTAGACTTGCAAACTTATCGAGAACTGATCATCCTTATTGTATTTCTCCATACTTTAGGATTTTTGCCATATTATGCAATACAATAGTTATGAGTACATATTACTAAACCTGAATACCTAAAATGTTCAAATAGTTATGAGTAGATATTATTAAACCTGAATACCTAAAATATTTAAATACTCTTTATTGTGGGTTCAAGGTTTAATCTTAACTGGGTTTACATGATTTTGTTCCTTAAATCATGTTTTGAAAATTCTAGAAAGTTTATTTTAAAAGATTTCTAGATAGATAAATGTAGAAGTCACTTTTAAAAAGGGTAAAATGATTATTTTAAATTTATGGGGATGCAGTTAGAAATGGTGGAGGTGTAGGAAGAATCCTGTTTACTGAAGCCCAATTGATAATGTTGAACATATGAGGCTTATGGTTGCTTCTTAGACAGGAGATCCAGTAGAGAGACTGCTTCTTCATGCACCTCCAAGTGTTTCTTGAGACACCTCCAAATTTTTAGAAGAGGTCAAAATTATCCCTCATTATTATTATGCAAACCAAAATACCCTTAACCTTAACCTTAAAAATGAATTAGAATACTTTCGGAAATAGTTTCTGGAATTGTCTATTCCAGAAAAAGGAGGTGTCATTAAAAACACTTCAGGAATAGACAAATCTGAAAGCTATTTTTGGATTTGAAATTGGCTTTGGGATTTGTCCATTCTGAAAGTATTTTTTCGTAAAAAATGAATTCCGAAATAGATAATTCTTGGATCCGGAAATAACTTTCAAAATTGTCTATTCCAAAACTGAAGGTGTTAAAAAAATCATTATATCATTAATTATCTCATTATATCATTGCCTATTCTGAACTTGCCTATTTCAAAAGTGGAGGTGTCAAAATAATTATATTATTGCCTATTATAAAATTATATCAAAATAATTATATGATTGCCTATTCTGAAATTAAATCAAAATAATTATATCATTGTCTATTTACAAATTATATAAAAATAATTATATTATTGCCTATTCTGAAATTATATCATTGTCTCATTATATTATTGCCTATTTTAGAATTCTTAAATAGACAATGATATAATTATTTTGATATATTCACTTTCGGAATAAAAAATTTAAAAATAACTAATGATATAATAAGATAATAAATAATATAACGATTTTTTTACACATTCAGTTCCATAATAGACAATTTCAGAAGCTATTTATAGATATGAAATTGGCTTTTGGAATTACTTATTTCGAAATTCATTTTTTTTGAAAAAATAACTTCTGGAATGGGCAAATCTGGAAGCCAATTCCAGATATAGAAATAGCTTCTGAATTTGCCTATTCCGAAAATATTTTTAATGAAACCTCTTTTTAAAAAATAGGTAATTTCAAAAATTATTTCTGAATTCGAAATTAGCTTCTGAATTTGTCTATTCCGAAAGTATTTTTATTCGTTTTTAAATAAGAAGGAGCACAATGGTCTTTCTAAATGGGGCAGTTAGGGAAAACTTTAAAAACTTGGAAGTGCCCTAAGAAACCTTGGTGGTGCAGGAAGAAGTAGTCTAATAGAAAATGAGAAAACTCCAATAATTTAAGAAAATATCATTTAGGTTTTCTAGAACAAAAAAAAAAGAGTTTCTTCCCGCACCTCTATAATATCAGCCTGCACCTCCATATCTTTTTTAATTCCATAATTAGCCTTGGTAAAAAGACAAAAATGCCTCTCAAGTAAAAACTAAGACAAAATTCGAAAGTCGTTTGAAATTGATTTTGAATTTAAACTATTGGAGTCTAGAATTTGGAAATCAAAATCAATTTTAAATGAATTTTGAATTATATTATCCCAAGTAATGTGAAATTGATTTTGACTTCTGAATGATAGATTTCGGAAGTTACTTATTGTCTTCTACAATTCAGAAGTCATGTGAAATTTTTGACTTCTGGATTATAGATTTTGGAAGTTACGTATTGTCTTCCGAATTAAACTGTACACCATTAAATTGATTTTAACTTTTTAAATTACACAATTTAAAAATCATGTGAAATTGATTTTGTCTTTCGAACTGTGTAATTCAAAAATCATGTGAAATTTGTTTTCACTTCCAAATTATACAATCCAGGAGTCATGTGAATTTTTTTTTTCTTTTTGACTTCTAGAAATTAACATTTTTTCAAACAAAATAACTTACGCAAATCAGTCACATATCAATACTTCCACCCCAATCTTCAAAACACAACTACGGTTGATTGATGGAGGAATAGATGGCCGCAGTGAAGGAAAAAAACATGGAAGAAGGATGCAGGGAAAAGAAAATTCGGAGAAGAAATTAGAAAGGTGCAAGCGAGAAGGGATTAGAAAGGTGGAGAGAAGGATGCAGGAACAACAAATTGCAGATATGCAGGCAAGAACAAATTGGAGGTGCAGGTTGATATCATGGAGGTGCAGGAAGAAGGCGTAAAAATTTTAGGTAGTATACCATAGTTGTAAGATTCAAATTATATATTGAACTATAAAAAGGATTCAAAATAAAGACACGTGCATACTTTAGCTTATGTAATTAAACAAAGACATGAATGTTAATATTATTTCGTCAAATACATTAAAAATAATAAATAAATAAAAAGGTGCATGTTTAAAATATAATATTGTATTTTTTTTTTAACTCAAACAAGGTGTTAATGTAGTTGTAAAGCTGCTCAGTTTCACAATAACTCTTTTAAGAGTGATTCTTCCTGCACCTTCATGGTGACTTCCTGCACCTCCATAATTTAAAAATATTCCCATTTTAGCCTTGAAAAAAAGACGAAAATAGCTTTCATATCATTCATTTTTTTTCCACTTTACAGGTTGCACAAACCGCAATACAATTAAAAAATAAACACATTGTGGGTTGTACAACCCGCAATTATATTTTCTGCACCTTTTACATTGCGGGTTGTACAACCCGCAATATAAAACTTTTTTTAAATACATTGCGGGTTCTACAACCCGCAATACAAAATTTTTTTGAAAAAATTTTGCATTGCGGGTTGTAGAACCCGCAATGTATTTAAAAAAAAATTATGTTGCGGGTTGTAGAACCCGCAATGTATTTAAAATAAATTGTGTTGCAGGTACTACAACCTGCTGCTGTGGTGTAGTGGTGGTTATTATCTTAGTTTTATACTTAAGGTATCCACCTCGATCCTGGACACCAACACTTTATGTGCTTGTTTTGCTACTAAACTAATTTTTTTGAAATATTTGTTTTTATTATAAATTAAATTATTTATAGCTATAAATTATTTTTTTTACTTTTTATTATAAGAAAAAAATTTTGAAATATTTGTTTTTATCATAAAATTAAATTATAAAAAATTATTTATAGCTATAAATTGAATATTTGTTTTTATCATAAATTAAATTATAAGAAAAAAATTTGAAATGTTTGTTTTTATCATAAATTAAATTATAAAAACAAATATTTCAAAATTTTTTCTTATAATAAAAAGTAAAAAATAATAATTTATAGCTATAAATAATTTTTTATAATTTATGATAAAAATAAATATTCCAAAAAAATTTCCTATAATAAAAAGTAAAAAAAAATAATTTATAGCTATAAATAATTTTTTATAATTTAATTTATGATAAAAACAAATATTCCAAAAGTTTAGTAGCAAAACAAGCACACATAAAGTGTTGATCGAGGTGGAGACTCTTAAGTGTAAAACTAAGGTAATAACCACCACTACACCACAGCAGCAGGTTGTACCACCCACAACACAAAATTTCTTTTAAATACATTGCGGGTTCTACAACCCGCAATACAAAATTTTTTTCAAAAAAAATTTGTATTGCGGGTTGTAGAACCCGCAATGTATTTAAAAAAAAATTTATGTTGCGGGTTGTAGAACCCGCAATGTATTTAAAAAAAGTTTTATATTGCGGGTTGTACAACCCGCAATGTAAAAGGTGCAGAAAATATAATTGCGGGTTGTACAACCCGCAATGTGTTTATTTTTTAATTGTATTGCGGTTTGTGCAACCCGCAAAGTGAAAAAAAAAATGAATGATATGAAGGCTATTTTCGTCTTTTCCTCAAGGCTAAAATGGGAATATTTTTAAATTATGGAGGTGCAGGAAGTCACCATGGAGGTACAGGAAGAATCACTCCTCTTTTAACCCGACTCACCTTTCTAAAGGCTAAAGGCCCAATTCATTTGTCCTTGGGTCAATAATTTTTTCTCAAAAAATACTTTCTATTTTTTTTAGAAATGATAAATGTTTATTTATCATAACTAAACTTAAGAGTAAATAACTTTGACTATATAAAATATATTATGATCTAAATTTATAACAAAGTTACAATTGTTCCTATATAAATTATATTTAGATTTATGATAAACAATTCATAATGTAATATTTTTAAATATTAAAATCAAATTTTAAAATAAAAAAAATAATAGATTGAAAGATATTGAGGAAAGAATACTTAAAAGCATTCTCTTTAAAAATTAAAAAGGGAAAAATTACAATTATCGGGTTATATTAAATTATACTCGCATGTCTCTAGTTTTTTTAAACAAACACTCACTTTTCTTATCTGTTTGATAAAAGGAAAATGATAGTTTAATACTAAATACAGTGACTTACTCCTATTTAACACTAAAAAATAATATTATTTTATTAAAATATAATATTTTATTATAAAATTCAGGAGTGAAATGGTGTAATATTATTAGGATAATGTCAAAGTAAAATTATTTTTGATAAAATCACTCTCACATTCTTTATCACTTTTTAAATACATAATTATATTCTTTATGATTTTAAGAAATTAAAGTTATTATGGTTTCTTTACTATATTGTGAGTTATGCAAGACAAATTTATTTAACATTTATTACCTTGTTAAGTTGATTAATTCTCAGAATAATTTAATGAGATTAAGAATGTATGTCACAAGTGGAAATAGCACAAACACAAGGACAGTTAAAGAAATGGGCAAGGAGAAGAATAATGAAGAGGTGTCAAGTGATGCAATGATTGTGGGTAACAAAAAAAGTTCAAGAATGCAAAGGCCAATTCACTCACTCATGAAGGATTATGTGTAATTATGAGTGAGGAATATTATTAAATATATAGTAACTGAGAGGAGAGGAAAAGGAAGACTTTTGTTGAATTCTGTTTCTTCTCTCTATTATCTCTGAGGGTTATCTTATCTGTTATGTTCAAATCTGTTAGTCTTCTTCCAATAATATATAGATAAATTTTATAATCTTTTTTCTCTAGTTATTAGTGGTTAATTCATTATCATTTAATTTTTTATCTCTCCTTGTTACAATGTAAAAATAAGATTAATTTAAATTTTTTTTATGGTATCACACTCAAAATTATTAATATGACAATGTGATATCACAACTAGTTTGATACCTCATGCCTCGAGAATCACATATTCTTGAAAGGATGTGTATATTAAAAACAGAGAAAAAAAAATAAAAACATACATGGAGAATGAAACGGAAAAACATATTTAGAAAAACCTGCAATTAGTTTGAACCAATTTGTAAAAAGACTTAAGTAATACTAAAAGACAAAGTATCAACAAAAATAATAATAATAATATAAACACATTTACTATCATCTCTAAAAATATAAAAAGAAAAGCACGAAAATTTAAAGCTTTACACATAATTAAATAACATTCCATCTCCTCTTAAAGCACTAAGGCATAATAAAGGGAGCTCCAAAACTTCCACCACCCATTTAAAGGATTAATTTAGTAATTGATTATAAGTATCATTAATGATATGTAGTGAATTTCATCTTCTCTTTTTGATATATCAGTGTATTCCTTTTGTATCAACAAAAACCACCTTTATTCCTTGTTTATATTTGCCACCCATGGAACAAATATGAGTGAAAGATTAATATATGTTTTTTTTGTTCTATTAATGTTTGCTACGGGACTAATGAAGCATCTAACGTTTTATTAAATAAAATATTTTTTTTTCTTGCATTTATTTCTAATCAAACAATATCTTTTTCACTTGTTTTTTTTTTTTTTTTTATTTTTTTTTTTTTTTTTTTTTTTTTTTTTTTTTTTTTTTTTTTTTTTATATTTGTCTTTCTTTTTCCTTTATTATGTTTATTTTCTCTATCCCATGGGGAAGATTAAGCACGTGACAGCATCCACATGAGATGAAGTGTGTTACAGACGTTAAACAATGTCAGAACATAACATGCATTTCACATCTATCACACCAACCACGCCCACCATTTCCACCTTTGCTCATTCAATCCGAGATAATAATCTCTTTTTAGCAGTTGCTTAGCAATTGTTTCTTTAACTAAATAAATTTTGAATATGCTAATAATATCTTTATTATTTTTATTTTAAAATTTATATATTAAATAATTTTTATTTTTATTTTTTATATGTACAATATTTTTGTCATATATACAGTATATTTTAAAAGGTATACTTTTATTTTTTTAACAATAATAAAATTAATGTTAATAATTACTTTTTACATTATAAATATATAATTATTTCCTGTATAATATAAATTTTTGTTTTTTCAATTAATTGAATGTTAATGATTATTTTTTTTTAATATAATTTGTTAAAATGAGATATTTTGTTGTTAAAATATTATCAATTTTAGTTTGTTAAAATAAGATATTTACAATTTTTAGTTTGTGAACATCTTTTGTTACACTTGAGTTTGGAAAGAAAAAAAAATTATATTAGAAGTAAATTTTAGAATAAAAAAAAGTACATATTAAGAATTTGCTAAATATAAAAAGTAATTTGTATGGGACATAGCCTTTTTTTATTTAACAAATAAACTAATTCTTTCTAAAAATACTTCTAAAATAAGTATTGTTTTAATATTTTTTTCACGTATAAAATTAGAAATATAATGCAACCAATACACAAAAAATCAAACTATTGTTATTTATAAGTATTGTTTTTAATATTTTTTACGTACAAAAATAGAAATATAATGCAACTAATAAAAAATTCAACTATTGTCATTTTTGTTCATGATCGTATATAACATCATCATGACACTAAGGATGATAATTTTAATATTAAGAGTATGAATATAAATAAAAATCAATATATTATTAAAAGAGAATTTACAAAATAGTTGAAGAAAAAAGAAAGAACTTTTAACATGTGAAAGACTTACAAACTTTACATGATATCTTTTGTATGTTATCTGACAAACTTTTTTTCGTTAAGAATATGGTTGAAAGATGTTTTTATCACGGTTGAGAGAGATTTTTTTGTCGAGGATTATATTCTTTAGCTTTAAGATTATTTTTAATAATATGTGTATTCATTTTGTAAATATAGATTGAGAAGACTTTTTTTTAGTTAACTTTATGGGATAATTGCGTTGATGTTAGCTTTTAAAAATCTTTTGTCAAATCTTTTGTCAAATTCCTTTTTTAATGACGTAGAGGCTAAGGTTGTCATTAGTATTTACTTTTTAGCTAAATATAAGGTTTTGTTTATTGAGTTATGTGGATATGGCCTTTTGAAGAAGGAGTTGTTTTTCTTTAATAACTTTTTAATTGTTTTTTTAACTAATTAACTCATTATTAAACTTCTTTTTCATCATTTTATTTTTATCTTACCAGCTGACATTTTGATTTCTACTCTGCATAAGGATATATTAATACTAAACTAAAGTATAATTTTAAACTACAAGTTATAATCTGGAAGCTACAAAAGAAATAAGTCGATATTTTACTATCAAAGTTGATTTTTCTTTGAAATAAAAATATATTTCAATTACTTCTTGACGTAATATTGGTTGGTAACGGTCTAAAATCTAGAAATCATGAAATCACTTGACAATTTTAGATAAACTAAAAGTGTTTTTCTCAATTGACATATAATATATTAGCCAAGCTTTTATGTAATCATAAGAATAATTTTAAAGTAAAATGATTTTGTGAAAGATTTTTTTATCATGAAGAGTTGCGGGATCAATACATGTAATATTTAATTTTTGAAAATTGAATGTTATCATCAACTTCTTTGCTGTGTTATACTTTTTATATGGAATCATCATCTACAAGTATGCAGTGGTGGCTTAAAACTTTAGGAGACCTAAAGTAAATTAAAAAATATTTTTAAATTAATAAAATAATTAAAATTATGATATTTTTATATAAAATTTATTTTTCAAACTTTTTGTGATACAAAATTATTTATTAAATTATCATAATTAATTTAATTTAAAGTATCTTTTTCAATAGACAATAAAGTTAATTGGATTAATATTTGTTAAGACATTGTTGATCTTAAATAAGATTTTATTAGTTTAAGTTTTGAAAAACTTATTAAAGCTAAAGCAACTGATACTGGAATTATTAACATTATTCTATATGTTATATATGTATTTAGAAATCTTTTTATATAATTAAGAATGTCAATTGGTTTATTATTTAGAAACCTGATTGTCTTGAAGTCTCAAGTCTCCTAATACCTTTCAATCCTATCCTTTGATAAGTCTTAATATAATTTATAAATTTTAAATTCTCTTCCTTCAATTTGCACAAATTATTTTAGGAATAATTAGACAATAATGAAAAAAAATCGAGATCAATTCATCAATTTGATATTATTTTTACCTAATATTAATACATCAAAAAGGAGTAAAAGTGAACACAAACTCTTCTTCAATGAATCTACCACTCCAAGTCTCCAAATGAAGACACATATAAATGTACAGTATAGAATGAATTAATATTATGGAAGAACAAAGAGACAGATGATAGAAGCAAGAAATGAGACAAGTGAAAGAAAGAATAAGAGAAGTGGAAGAGTCAGATAATAAAAAAACATATAAAGAAATGATGTCAATATGCTTAAAAATAGAAACGAGATAAAAAAAGTTAGAAAGTTTTGATACTTAGGATTTCTTAACTATTCAACTTCTTTTCTAAAGTATTATTAATTTATTATAACAAAGTTTTAAGAATATTATTCATTAAATAATAATATTTATAGTATTAATATAAATTTAAAGTCATTAAAAAATATTTATAACACCGATGTAAATTTAGAATCAATTAAGATATTTTAAATTTTTAATTAATTTTTTTAATATAATTTTAAAATTAAATATTTTTTATTTTATAATAATATATGAGTATTAAATTTTTTTAGGCTTTTGAGACTTAAAATGGTTGCTTTACTTGTTTAGGCCTTCACTCATGCAAATATGAATTCATAAAAAATTATAGTTTTATTCATATTTACTGGAGGGTAATGAAACAATTGAGGAGATTAATTGTTTGCTATCTGTTTTGGATTTCCTTTTAACCATTTTTTTCTAAGGTTAATATGGGCATGACTTCTTATTTTTCTACATATTCAGTGGTAGGTATTATTGAGAGTTTTGGTATACGGGAGGTTTGGGGAAGTCGTGTAGTGAAGTCTTTAGGTCATATAAGGATGTTGGAATAGTGTATCTCTTGGTAGATATTAAGGGATTTGGTGTTTGATATTAATATTTTAGTATTAGGCACCGTTATCATGTAAGAATATTTGAAATAAATATTATTATAATTATGGTTCATGTAATTTATAGGATTGACTTTAATAAAAGAAAGGTCAATGTGATGGTTGTTATCTTATGAGGCTAATAAAGTTAATGAAGATTTTATATTATTATAATATAAAATAAATTCCTCTCCTCGCCCTTCAGAATATACTTTTACCTGTGTATGTACGGTCTCTTTTCTCACCATTAAGAAGAAAAGAATAAGGGATAGAAGGAAGAGAGAAGGAAGAGAGGGGGAAATTTTAAGATTAACAAAGATCATCAAAAGCATTTAAAGATTAACATAGATCATTAAAAAATATGGATCCGGGTACGTTTCTTTTCTATATTTATGTGAGAGTCATAAAATTCTAAGATCCTGTGCATTTTAGATGAAATTGAAAATGAATTATATGTGGTATTAGAGCCTGGTTGTTGAATTTATGATTCTTCGTTGAAACAAAATATTTTTCCCAAATTTCTATAAACCCTAATCTCTAAATTAAATTGGGATTAAGAATTAGGGTAGATAAATTACAGAAGAATATACATTTGGTGTTTGTTCGGGCACTGTTGACGGCATTTTTCAGTTTCGTAACAAGTTACGTTTGAAGTTTGAACTTACTGTGCCTTGCCAAATGAATGTAATTATTGCACGGTGACTACAAATTTAAAGCTGTTATGAAAATTGATTATGAATATTTTAATAATATTTTATTAGATAATGAATTTGGCACTGTTTATATAATCTGTTTTCAGCTTACTGGACCATAAGTGAAGGCTGTTAATTGGTCATGGTTTTGTAAAAACCACTTTACGTGTTCTCTGTGAAATTAAAGTCTGCCATGGGTAAGAAATTGTTTTTGCTGCACCCTGTAAGAAAAAAAATTAAAGTTCATTGCCATGAATTTTTCTCACAAAATTTAAAGGTGCTGGAAGTTGAAAGCCTTGAGATTAAAAGCCGAATGGTTTTGGCTTGTTGTGACAAACTAATTATTTGTAGTCACCAAAGTGATCAAATCTGATTTAATTACTCATTGAATGGATATTAATGAATGAGTATATTAAAGTTTGTTGTTATAAGACATTAAGTATCACCCAAAGGTTGATTATTTGTTCTTATAATTATTGATTATTTATGTGATGGCACTGATAGTTTTATTATATTCAAAGATAGTAATTTCTAGTTAGTGCATATATCATGTGATTGTATGTTGATGTATGGCCCAAAGGAGAACATTAATATACATTGAGAGTTTGGTTAAAAGTTATCTGAATCTGTTTTACATATCTTATACACAACATTAATGTATAGTTTTGTATGAAATTTTGCAGTTTCCATGAATTTGTATGGTGCAGGAAATGACATTGTCAAGTTCAATGGGCTTAATTATGATGAGTGGTCTGAACAAATTTGATTCCAATTGGGATTTATGGATTTAGACCTCACATTATTAATAGATGAGAAGCCCCGCAGCCATTACAGAGACTAGTTCCGAAGAGGATAAATCTCTTTATCATGCATGGGACAAGTCTAATCGGCTGAGTCTGAGCTTAATGAAGATAACCTTGGCTGAAAATGTGAAGCCATCTATGCCAAAGACTGATAATACAAAGGAATTCATGGAGAAAATCAAGGAATACTCTCAATCAGACATTCCTGATAAGTCTATTGTGAGCAGCTTGATGAATGAGTTGATGACCAAGAAATTTGATTGGTCACAACCCATTCATGATCACGTGACAGGAATGGCGAATCTAGCAGCAAAGTTGAAGTCAATGGGTATGGATGTGAGTGAGTCCTTTCTGGTACAATTCATTATGAACTCACTTCCTGCTGAGTTTAGCCGGTTCCAAGTGAATTATAACACCATTAAAGAAAAATGAAACTTTCAGGAAATTAAGGCTATGTTGGTTCAGGAGGAAGGGAGATTAAAGAAAATGAGGGATCACTCTGTCCATCTCACATTTCATGAAGGGGCTAGTGGCAGTAAAGCTAAGCCAGGTAAAAAGAACAAGAAGGATAAAACTTCACTAAAGGTTCAGGGAGGCAAAATCCATAAGGAGAAGACATGTTTCTTCTGCAAAAAGGCTGGACATTTCAAGAAAGATTGTCCGAAAAGAAAGAAATGGTTCGAAAAGAAAGGTACCTACTATGTTTCAATAGGTTTCGAATCAAATCTTATTGAAGTGCCTAACAATACCTGGTGGTTAGATTCTGGTGCAACTACTCATGTATCACATGTTTTGGGATTCCTTTCGATCCAGCCCATAAGAGGAACTGAAAAGTTCTTGTATATGGGAAACAGGATGAAATCACGAATAGAAGGAATTGAGACGTATAGATTGATCCTGGATAGTGGTTGTTGTTTGGATCTAGAAAAGTGTCTCTATGTTTCTGTATGTGCTAGGAATTTAATTTCTGTTGCAAAGTTGGACAAGTTAGGATTTAACTTTAGGATTGGTAATGGTTCTTTTTCATTGAATAAGGATTTGTACTATTATGGTTCTGGTACTTTAATTGATGACTTATACTGTTTCAATCTTGATGTTAAATTTGTTGAATCTCTGTTTCATGTTGAACATAGTAATCATATAGTATGTAAGGAGAATTCTGCTTTCTTATGGCATCAAAGGTTAGGTCACATATCCAAAGAAAGGATGTCGAGGCTAATGAAAAGTGAAATTTTGCCTCAATTGGATTTTAGTGACTGGGATGTGTGTTTGGATTGCATTAAAGGCAAGCAAACAAAACACATTTCAAAGAATCCAACCACAAGAAGCTGTTAACTTCTTGAATTGATATATACTGACATATGTGGTCCATTTAATGCTCCATCTTTTGGTGGTAAAAAATATTTTATCACTTTTATTGATGACTTCTCACGTTATTGTTATCTATACTTACTTCATGAAAAGTCTCAATCAGTGGATGTATTTGAGACTTTTATAAATGAAGTGGAAAGAAAGTTAGATAGAAAAGTAAAAGTTGTGAGGTCTGATAGAGGTGGTGAATATTATGAAAAATTTAATGAAAGTGGACAATGTAAAGGTCCATTTGCAAAGTTACTTGAAAGTCAGGGCATATATGCACAATATACAATGCCTGGTACACCACAACAAAATGGTGTAGCTGAAAGGAGAAATCGTACTCTTATGGAAATGGTTAGGATCATGATAAATTATAGCAATGTACCTTTATCATTGTGGATGTATGCATTAAAGTCCGCTGCATATCTGCTTAACAGGATTCCTACTAAGGCAGTTCCTAAGACTCCTTAGTGGTTTTGGGGATGTTTTGCAGAAGTAAGGGTGTATAATCCACATGAAAAGAAGCTTGATGCAAGAACCATTAGTGGTTTTTTCATTGGCTATCCTGATAAATCAAAGGGGTACATATTTTATTGCCCTAATCACAGTACAAGAATAGTTGAGTCTAGTAATGCTAGGTTCATTGAAAATGGCCAGATCAGTGAGAGTGAGGAATCACGAAAGGTGGATATTAAAGAGAAACATGCAGAAGTACCTACATCTGATGTTTCTTCTCAAGTTGTTGTTCCATTTATTGTATCAAGGTCACATAACAATCCAATGCAACAAATAAATATCCCAAACCCACAAAATGAGCATATGGATAATGAACCAATCAATGATGCACAAGTCAGTGATGAGCAAAGAATAGATGAACCACAAGTAATACCTTTAAGAAGGTCTGAAAGGCAAAGAAGACCGGCTATTACAAATGACTATGTAGTTTATTCACTTGAGCATGAATGTGACTTAAGCATTGATGAAGATCCAGTCTCATTTAGACAAGCCATGGAAAGTAACAATTTTGAAAAGTGGTTTGATGCTATGAAAGAAGAGTTGAAATCAATGGATGACAATAAAGTTTGGGATCTAGTTGAGTTGCCTAAAGGTGCAAAACGAGTCGGTTGTAAATGGGTCTTTAAGACAAAACGAGACTCGAAAGGCAACATTGAAAGGTATAAGGCTAGACTTG
>Ga0209700_107309_pt1:2500-15803 | contig 15803 bp, 13 predicted proteins | sample SiratroredBW_FD_187528 | JGI IMG/M metagenome (GOLD analysis project Ga0209700, IMG submission 187528) | Root nodule microbial communities of legume samples collected from California, USA - Siratro red BW (SPAdes) (version 2) | ecosystem: Host-associated > Plants > Roots > Nodule...
TCTACTATTAAAAAGGAAAATATTTCCCTTATTTTATGTTTACAAAAATTTCAAGATAATTTATTTAATAATTTTGTTTAATAAGAATTGATTGTAATTCTGCACCTAGTGTTATAACAAAAGTTGTTCAAAATTTGGTTTTGAAACATATATTTATCAGATCACAAGCTCTATTATCCTGTTTTTATTTTGACATAAAACACATAAAAGGTGAAAAAAATTGTCTTCCAAATTTTTTAATGGAAGAATTTTTACAAGCATCCTCATGAGTGATAAAACAGTCATAAAAGATCAATATGGTCTCCTATGGGATCAACTAAAGCAACAGGTTCCATAAATATCAATAAAGAATATCATGGATCATCTTTATTACTTTTAAGACCTTAGATACCTCCCAAAAATTCAACTTTGACAAAAGTGGTAAAACCCCCTACCAAATCCATTAATTTCTACCAACCAATATACTCCATTACAATATGGCAACATTCTTATGGCCCAAAAGATTTTATTGTCAATACTTCCAAATTAGTAACCCTTCAACATCTTCTTACCATAAATCCACAAACCACTCCCAATCCCATAGATAATTTTATAAATAAACCAGAAACATTACTTATTATTACTCTTGAAAAAAAAATTGGATACATGGATATGAGACACACCAACCAAAATTGCTGAAGCTATATATTTCCTTTAGAATTTCATTATACACCTATAGATATCAACAAAACCCGTATTTTTTTATGAATTCATATTAGTTGATACTGATTCTACAGAAGTGTCACATACTCCAAATAACAATGGAAATATTATGTATTCAAAAATAAAAATATTACAGGTCATTACTCCTAAAAAATGAAACTAACCATTACATGGAAAATGTCTTTCTCAAGACGTTTTAACCCCTAAAATTGTTCATATTATCACTATATAGATGTTTGGAGTCACATATTATATTTTATCCCATAATAAACATTCATAGTTTATCTAGTTTTGTAGATTTTGGTTCAAAAAGTGGTTCGTAGATTTTGGACCCTTAATATTTCTTAAGGAAATCAATGATGTATACTCTTATTTTTGGGAACATTCTATATTTTGTACCGAATATAGACTGATCTCATTTGTAGCTTCTCAATCCATTACTTGGATAGTAGCATAGAATTATTCAATAATTCAACCATACAAAAGTGGGAGATAAAATCATTACCAAGAAGAATTAGAATAAAGTGGTAGGGAAAATTCAACATAAAGTTGGTACAAAAAGACAAAATAAAAGAGTGGCTACAAAACAACAATGCATAGAGATTAAAGAAAGTCTATAAAAGCTGGATGAAGAATCATTATTCTTATCAGAAAAGCAAAGAGTGATGACAACCCTTGCATCTGTCAGCTCAAAATAAAAGTTCAAAAAGACATTACAACTAACAATATATCCATACATGGATCAAATCAAGACAACTTAGAAGCAGAATCATCATCGTCCAGTCCACATCCTCAACAAGAATCTCATAAAGCTTGAAGAATGTAAAAGTTAGTCTGTCATAAATTTGTCCACATGTTATAATTAAAAGTTAGTGGCCAGATGGCTACAATCATAAATAATTTATCTTTGTCATGTTGTAAAAAGGAATCTATCAAGATGTTTATATAAAGAAGCCTCTTTGTAAAGAACATTTAGAATGTCTTTCTACTATTTCACTTTGAAAATTTGTAATAACATCTTTGTGATTTCAAGAATGTTTTCTCAATTTGCTTCCCTGTTGTAAGTACTTTTCTATTCAATTTCATTATATTTATTTTCACATCAAAGTTGTCTATTTTTATATTCTTTTTACTAATAGATCATGCTATTATTGTTTTATTTTCTTAAATAATGGTGATAATAATGATAATGATAATAATAATGATGATAATAATGACAATAATAATAATGATAACAATGATAATAATGATGATAATAACGATAATAATAATGACAATTATGATAATAATAATGACAATTATGATAATAATAATGAAGATGATAATTATGATGTATTATTATTATTATTATTATTATTGGTTGACGCTCACTACGATTCTCATTTCGATGATACCATCTTAAAAACATGAGACACTTTCCGTTGCAATAATTGAATCTTCATGCAACAAGGTGTTGGATGTTACTTAAACAACATAAGTCATAAACTAGACGAAAACAAACAAATTAATGAAGAAACACTAAAGGAAAACAGATAAGTTCTCGTTAAAATGAAAATCAATACATAAAACCTGAGAAGGCGTGTTTATAAAGTAGATAAAACAAAAATAGTTGTTAACAGATGTTAAAAAAAAAAAAGCTGAAAATAATTTACACAAATACTTAAACAACAAATGCAGGCGCTTTTCAGAATAGGATAACAGTTTTAGAACAAGATTTTCAAAATAAGATTTACAGACATAAAATACATTACAAAACAATCTTTCTGCAATAGGATTTCTAGAACAAACTAAACTTTCCAAAATGTATATAATACCTTTTCCGAATGTGTTTTATATGATGAGTTTTATGGAACAAGCTTTATAAAACGAAATTCTTTGCTCTTTTAATTGCAGTGTTCTCTTTCTCTTCTGCTCAGGAGTATGAGAGAGGATCGAAGTGGACATTCTATGATTTCACCTAATTGTGGGGTGTGGATTGAAAAATAGGGTGCAACAAGTAAATGGCAAATTATATTCATCCCTCTAGATAACTTCTCAAATGGTTTTTTTTTCTTTTAGTTTTAAAATGGGAGCTTATTTTTTGCAATATTATTGATAACAATATAAATTGTTAAAAAATATATAAATGAGATAATAAGTTAATAATTAGAAAGTTATTGATAATTAAATATGAATTAATTTTAGAAAACTATTGATGATTAAAAATAGCATTATATCAATGTATAAAATATTTATCATAAACCTAAAGTATAATCATATATTTGCAAATGTTTATTTATTACAAATTTGACGGAACTTGGGATGAAGTATCCTTGTTTGGTAGAAAACTAACTAGCTCTCCTTGTTTTAAGGAGGAAGCTTCCATTTACATCCTTAAAAGATCTTCTTCAAAAATCCTGAATCTTAAATCATTTCAAATAGCTTCAGCTTGAAAAAAGCAAATGAGCAAGCCATGAAAGAACCATTTTATTACAATGTTTCTAAGCTTGATAGAAACATCTTCCTCTACAAACTCTCTCCTAATGTCGTCTATGAGTTCAAGTTTATTCTTAGCACTTAGAACAATAATGTTAAATATGTTTCATGAATGAAAAATGTTGGAATCAAGAATAGGTGAGACAAGAGGTGTTACTAAATTCTCATTTCGATGAAAATAAAGAAAAGTATGTATAAAAATGATATGAGAAGATCCTTCATTCATGATTTGAATAAAAGAAACAAAAAAAAAAAAAAAAATAACTATCTCAAACCTTGCTTTGCATAAGCAAAAAAATCACATCCATGAAGACATTTTAATTTTAAATGATTCCATTTGTTCTAATTCTTTTCAACGTTGAATAAAAGCTTCTACTTTTAAGTATGCGCAACTAAAAATTCCCTATTGTATGAAACTAAAAATTTAATTAAGTATTTAAAAAATAATATTTTTTATGAGCATTATAATTTAATCTTATAAGAAATTAGGTAACGTGGGGGCCGGAACTTAATCTTGGATTGTGGTGTTGAAATCCAATTTGGATACGGAAATCACCAAACCTTGCAATTATTGTTCTTAGTAGTCTAAAATGGATGACTTTGAACAGTGATATCATATATGACTAATAAGATATTAACAATGGTGGCACACCATGGATGATGTATTATGATGTGAAGGAGAAATTATATGGCAATTGCTTTCTACACCTCTTCAATTTGAACCTACACCACCATAATTTTTAAAATGATTATTTTATCATTTTGTAGAGTGACTTCTGGATTACCTGTTTTAGATTTTTTTTTAAACACACTTTTAGTATATTTCAGAACACTTTTCTTAAAACAGGAAAACATTTTCAGAACAAAATTTTCAAAATAAATTTTTAGATCACACTAAATATATTCTAGAACAAGTTATTTAAATAAGATTTTTAGAATAAACTTTCCAAAAATGTATATAATGCCTTTCAAAATGCGTTTTAATAAAATGAGGTTTCTGGAATGAGCTTTCACAAATAAATTTTTCTTTTCTCTTCTTCTAACTATAGTATTTTCCTTCTCTTCTTCTGCACTAGTAATGGTGTAACAACGATGACAGTGTTGGTGACAGCCACGACGGAGTGTAGTGAGAGAGGAGCGGAGGGACAATTCAATCATTTCACCCGATCGTAAGGTGCGGGTTCGAGAATGGGGTTGCAACAAGTAAATGCCAAATTATATTCATCTACATAACTTAAATGATATTTTTTTTCCTTTTAGTTTTAAAATGGATGCTTATTTTTCCTTTTCAATATTATCGATAAAAATACAAATTCTTTAAAAAAAAATAGATAAATATGATAATAAGTTAATTATTTAAACTTATATTTTAGAATGTTATTGCTAATTAAATTTGAATTAATTTTAGAAAGCTATTAATGATTAAAAATAGCATTATACCATTGTATACATTATTTATCATAAACCTAAAATATAATCATATATTTGCAAATGTGTATTTATTACAAATTTGAGATATCATAAAGAAACTTGGGATGAAGTATCAGGCACGTACGAAATATGTTAATCTGAGTTACTATATATCACATATCATAAATGAAAATACCAGAACATTAAAATGTTAGTGTCATAAAATGTATTTTTTGAAATATTAAATAATCCTTGTAAATCGAACAAAAAGCTGAAGAAATCATAGGAACACTCACAATCACTGATAGGGAAAAACCTTGGCAATGATTATTTTAAAAACAATATCGGTTGAGAGATTAGAAATAATTATTGAAATATTATAAGAATAGTATACGTGAATTTTACTTTTAACGTGTTCCATTGATCATGAGACATGGTAACTAACATCTAATTAAAAATTACTAGACAAACATTATTATTAGAATGTTCAGTAGCAATTTCTTTGTTTTCTAATTTTCTAAAAAAAATGCATTTAGAATTAAAATATAATAATTATATAAAACCTATATTTATTTAAATTTTTGTAAAAAAAAATTAATCTATTAAATACGGATAAGTATCATGATTTTGTTAGTTAAATTTAAATTGACACTTATCAAATTTCAAATCTATAAATTATGTAAAACCTACATTGACAAAAAAAGAAGAAGCTCAAGCTTCACATTTGAAATCTTCTCATCCAAATTGCCCTATTTATTAAAAAAAAAACAACTCAAAAAAATCTTCCAAACAATAAAAGACCAAAATTTTAGAAAAACCATATTACTCAATCTAGCTTTGATAATCACTAGTCTTCATGATAAAAAGCTTGATGCTACCTATGATAGACAGCAAAATCTGAGAAATTCTGTAAAATGTCTTCAGCAAAATTAATTGGAATCAGTGTAACTGATCCGTTGGTGTTCTCCTCTTTTCGACAAGGAAAGGTTTGAACGTCATTACTGTTCCAAGTGCTGCAACTGTGTTCAGGACAAAGAACACCGTCTGGGTGCCTGCAATTACATATCCAACAATAACTAAATGAACTTCCTTTTAATTAATACTATGGATTTATTTGGATGAATTTTTCACAAACCCCATTTAACATAGAAGAATATGAATGACAATTAAAATGAGCTTTTAAATAAACTAAAATTAAATTATACTCCAAGTAATTTAGTGAAGCTTTCATATAATTTTTTAATTATTTTATACTTTTAACTTATGTATAAACCAATTTTAAAAGTCAGATATTTTTCTTATTTCTGTTTTTGAAAAAAAAATGTTTATGTTACGAAAACCAAACCTAACTTGTAAACCACTACTAAGCTAATACTTACAAGCTCCTGAAAACAATAAAATTTAGAATGTATTTTTGGATAGACTGTTCCAAAATCTAGCCAGAACACATAATGTAGAACATTTTCAATATGTTCTGAAAGCAGTAAGGTTTATGTTATGAAATGAGTGAGGTTTTTTAGTATTTTAGTAAATGCATTACAACTGAGAATGTAAAAAAAAAAAAAAAAAAAAAAAAAAAAAAAAAAAAAAAAAAAAAAAAAAAAAAACCATGCAGACAGAACAAAGACTATTGACATTTAAAATCAGGCAAAGGGTTACCATTTGAAGTATTTAAAACAGAAACCAGGACAAATATATTACCTGGGAGGAATGAAGCATCCATCCGCTTTTGTGACAAAGTTAATCTGCATTCACCATCATCATGTAAGAAAATAGGAAATCATTTTCATTTTACTTTAGTTAAAATATAATTTGTCACCTCTACTGAACTTTAGTTTTATTTACTCCCTCAAACTTAAAATGATAGGTCAAATGGATCACTTTTATCAATTTGTTAGGTATTAATATGTGTGACTTTAAGTTTTAGATTATTAAATAGAACTAAGAAGATTGAGCAACATATAAGAAAAACACCTATAAACTCTTGTGTTAGATTTTGGATTGATAATAATGTCAGTTTCTTATGTGAGTTTGAATCACTTGAAAGATCCTACAATAGGTTGGTCAATTTGATGACAAGTGGCAACTATGAGAGATGTCAATGACAGATGTCATATCAAATAAGTTTTTACCATTTCCATCAAAATCAAAGTTAGTATCAAAACAAAAACTATTTAAAGTACCAATTTAGTTTGAGAACTGAAAGAATCAAACTGAAACACAAAATTCAGAAGATGACCAAACTTCTTCTATAGCTATTACTTTATAATTTATCAATCTCAATAACTTTGAATGTAATTTTAAAAGGATTACTTGATTTAGTGTCTAATGAAGTTAATTTCAATTTTCTTAATTCCCGCTAAATTAGTTAAAAGAATTTTATATTTCAAGACGAGGAAATATATCAAATTAATAGTTAGGAGTGAAATAACCATATCATAAAGGAACTTAGCATGAAGTATCAGGCACAGATGAATTATGTTATCTAAGTTATTATGTCATATATGAAAGTACCTGAACATTAAAATGCAAGTGTCATAACAAGTATCTTCTGACATTAAATAATATTTGTAAATCAAACAAAAAGCTGACGAAATCATAGGAACACTCACAATGCACCACCTGCAGCAGGGCCAATAGCTTTGAAAAGAGACAAGCCTGTCATAGAAATGCCATTAGCTGCCCCCCTTTGGTGTTGTTCCTATTTCCCAAATGAAAATTGTCATCATCAATATATAACTAGTCTCAACCATTGCTGAGAAACTAAGGAGGCCAATGAAAATTTACCACTGCTCGGTTTTGTAGAAGGAGCAAACAAGTTGTAATGGTCACCTAAATCCAATGAAAGAGTACAATGAGTCAAGTTTTGTAACATAGAGAAACTTTTTAGACTCAGTTAAACTGGTCTCTAGAGGTTTAGTGAATCAAATTCAATTTTAGCCCTCAGAATAACTAATAAAATGCCAAAATAAATTAGGTGCCCTTACAGCCAGAATATTCTTCAGAATTGAAGCAATACTTAACACTATGTGTAGTGCTAAGCCTGATAAGGATCCTATGAAGGTGTAGCTTTGCAAAAGTGGAATGGTTAGTATCTGCATATGGGACCAAAGTAACAGGACATATTAAAAGTAACAAAATATGAAATGTTGAAATGAAATAATTGCGGCAATTTGATGAAAGCTAACCCCTGAGATGCGGGCAATTCCAATAGGTCCACTAGTTTTTCTCACAAATGGATAGAGAGTAAGTTGGTAAATGATAACTGCAAGACCTGAACATTTGAGAAGTCATTAACTATTCATAGTATCAATTACAATAGGACAACAATGATCAACACTAACTGTAAAATTTCTCTACTTCTTTGCCGTTGTCAAACCCAACTAAGAGAAATTGTTATCATATTAGAACTAAAGGAAAAAAAAAAATTGATGCTCAAATGGTTTGGAGATCTCACATTGAACAGAAATATGACTAAATTGTAGTATATAAGTGAGTGTGCAAGTCTTACCCTTTTAATTCATTTTGTAAGGTTAAGTTGGACCTAAAATTCACTATTGTTTGTAGATTTGTAGAAGCTCTTTCTTATATTTTCACTAGAACTTTATTTTAGAGCTTGAACATGAGCTAATTTTAAGTTAGGACAAACTCATTTCATTTTGTTTCTAATTTTTCTCTCCTGGAAGTCCTTATGGCCTTTAGAGGTCAAAGTAATTTTTATCATATTAAAGAAATGGCCAGTTCTGATTTAGGCACAAAAAGATACGTTATTTGAGATGTCTATAGCATTTGACATATATGTGAAGCTACAGAGCTCCAGAGTGAATATGATCCTAGGTCAAGAAGTCATTCTCAAAACAAACTGAATTATGGTCATGACCAAGGTATGTATAAACAATATATTTGATTGAAGTTTTGAAGCCTAAGTGAATAATCAGCAAGACCAGTGTAAAAAGAGAAAACCCCTTGCAGAAAGTTACCATATTGCCTTGTATATAAATGCATAAAATTTTATCCATAATCTTTAAGGATGTAAAGTTAAATGGAAACATAATATATGCCTAAAAATAATAAGTCATTTTCTGTTGTTTCCAGAGAAGTACCTGATATTGAAAGAACATTACCAACATCATTAGTTGTAAAGCTCAAACCCCCAAGTCTTCGAGGACTCACAGTCCATAACGAGAAAACCTAAAGAAAACAGGATGAATGAATGTTGTTCACTTAAAAGTGCACAGATAAAAGAAGGAAAATAAAAACAAAAAGGAGATGCATAGGTCATTTTTAGCCTCATTAAGTACCGGTGAATATACCTCATGATAAGCACCATCATGAAGGGAGAAAACACAAAAGATAATGATAGATGACATTAAGGGCCAGTTCAAGAGGAGTTTATCCTTCTTTTGAATTGTCTTGTCAACACCAACCACTCTGCTTCCAATTTCTAAAGCTTCAACATTGTCTATGGATTCATTGCTACATTTATGCTTGTGAAGTGTTTCCTGCATATATTTTAAACAGTGATACCGATTTGGAAGACATAGTAGACAATATAAAGAACCAAGACACTGAGCTGAAAATATGATACAGAAATGGTTCAGCATTATAAATTGTCATCATAAAATTGTAAAGCAAATGTCACAAAACATTAAAAAGATATATACACCTAGTTAAGTTAGAATCTAAGGTACAAACCGGAATCCAAATACAGCCAACAGCTACAACAAAAGCAAATGCAGATATTATAAAGTTGGGGAAGAAGTAAGCAAACCTGCAGAATGATATATGGTTTTGCAAATAAAAATCAGCACACCATTAAAGGGTAAAATCGTAGAAAGACAAAACAAAGGAAAATGGAATACTTCACTTTACTAAATTAAAAGCAGGAGAAGTTGACTTACTTATCCCAAAAGGAATTCTTTGGAAATATATGTGGATACTTCTCCACTGGCTACAATGACATTTTTTCAAAATTGTTAGAGAACATAAATGAGCACCTAAATGTAAGCCACATCCCCTTGCATGCACTCTCAAATGTAAACTAAAGTACTTAACAAATAAGAATGTAAAAGACATGTAAAAGACCACTTTCTTTTCAAGATGGAAAATGGATTGTCAGAGTAAATTCTAATCCTCAATTAAGCAAGAATTTCAGGTATCAATTCTATGAACAGACACAAAATCCAGATGTCAAAGAATATAAGTAACCTGAGCCAAATAACCTCCCAATGCTGGGCCAATGATTAAACCTGCGCCCCAAGATGCAGTAACCTAAAAATAAATCACATTTTGAATTATTGTTGTGGAAATTGTGTTCTAAGGGTTAGTAGTATAAAAGAGTTGCTGATGCTTTTACACTTGAGACTCCTAGAGCTTGGTATTCTTCTCGAAAAAGTTCAGCAGCATAGGCCTGTTGAATAGAGGAGTTAGGCAAATAGATGTAAATAGAAGTTTGAAGAAATTATATATCCAAGTGCACACACATTCAAAATGTGTATCCATCTTGGGGGATGAACATGAAGGTTCTAACTATTAGAAGTTAAAAATATGATACCGTCACTGGTCCAAGCAAACCACTAAAACATCCCAGAAGAAATCTCGTGATAACTGCCATCCAAAAACTGGTACTAAGGCCAAATAGTGTGTTGAAAATGACACTGAAATTGAGTAAGCGTTAATAATTTGAGAAGGTGAAAAACTTAACTTACAAAAAGCATCCAATTCATTGACATATATACTTACATTGCAATAATCCCTATCATTATAACGGGCTTTCGGCCATAGCGATCAGCTATAACTCCCCACAATACAGATGTCAAACATCTTCCAAACATGAAAGCAGAACCTATAGCATTTTTTTTCATACATGCATCACTCATAATTATCTTGAAGTTATTGTTGAAAGAGTTAAAGAAATGGAAATACTAGAAGTAATCTATCTTACCCACATAACCAGCATAAAAACTAATATCAGCTTCTGTTTTTGCAATATTAAAGTCCCTCACCTGGAAAACAAATGTTGGATTATATAGAGAATGAACATTACTAATCATAACACATTTGACTAATGGCCACTCTAAAGGGTCAAAATCTCAAGAAAAAAAAAATGTAACAGCCTATATTTACTTTTCAAGAATTCTTGATTTATTGCTATACAGAATTGTGCAATTAATGAAATAAATACAAGGAATAAATTAGGAGTATTGAGGAGGCCCTGTAGAAACTATTTTGAAATATTTGAACAGCTGACAATCAGGCTGGTTCTGTTAACATCTCATTAACAAATCTGATTAGCCAAAGCATCATAACATGTGCAACTTTTGTGATCAGAAATGTTAATCATAGTGTGCAACAAACTTATGATGTTAATGAAATGCTAAATGAACAAAAGATAACGATAAAGGTGTATACAAATCTTGAAAGTGTGGTGATTCAAAGATTAGATGGGAACTCTTTTGTTATTGAAATAAACAGTGATAGACAATGGTTATGTCCAGAACTTGGAAGGCACAAAGGATTCAGAGCAAAGTTCATAAACACCTAACAAATGGAGATTCTTGTAATACATTTCTGTTGCCTTTTAATTAACTGTATTGACATCATTTAGAATATTTAATCAAAATATAAAATTTAAATAATGATAACTTCTGTAAATAGCCGTGTAATAGTTTCAAGTTAACAGACATTCCATTTTTTCATAAAAATTAATATGATGAGTCACTATTAATTAATTATTCATATATGAAGTTTTGAAATGATTATACTCTAAATTAAAATATCATTACTTTGTCCCATATCAAATGTGAGCATATATGGAACAAAGATACACCTAAAACCATGAAAATTTCACTAATTTGGAATGAACATTTCTTATCTTTATTATTTCATAATCATGTCCAATCAAACTCTAGATCATGATGAATTCTTTTGTAATAATGCAAAGGTAACAACATAAACCCAGTAGATAGTTAAACTCACCATGAAATAAAGGTATGAAAAAAGAGACGATATAGGCATAGCTGTACAGAACAAATTAAAGTGACATCAGAAAGGATGGAGTTTCAACTAATTGAGAAAGACAGAAAAAAGGAAAATGTTAAACGTCCATCAAAAAGGTACATAGATAGGTGAAACAGAAATAAAGAAAAAGAAAAGAAAGACAGAGAAAGTGTTTTAGGATAGAAGTAAGAAGTGGAATAAAAAACCAAGAATAACCAAAATCAGTATAAGAGGAGATTGGTTATATTCTTTTGAAAAATTCTAACCACTTCTTTTGATGCATTATACTAATCTTTTTATGCATTTCTAAAAGCTTTACAAGAGAAATTTGAAGTGTAGAAAGTGACATTAATTCCAATAACCTTCCACTGATCTCACTCTGAAACTAACTACCAATTCCCCAGGTAGCAGTATTAGGACAGTGAGACCAAGAATAAGCAATTAGGTAGCACATGCATATGCATTGCTACATTTCAACACACGTCTATCAAATATAGCTTGAGTTTGGAGCATTGCACAAGGTAAAGAAAATGGAGGAAAAGAATGAGTTACTTGAGTTGAAGAAAGGCTTTCTTTTTAAGATGCAGAAGATCTATAAAAAAAAGATAACTTTTTTCACTTCCTTTTCATTTCTCTCTCCATGAAATACTTATAAAGAAATTCACTCAAAATCCAAACAGCAGAAAGCCATTCTTACTCACAAAGTTTGGAAAAAGCACACAGAACAACCAACTGGTCTAGAAATGAAGATAATCAGAACAGAGTGAAATGCTCACAAGCACACAGCACCACCATCCATATTATGAATAGATTTGTAAAGGGCACACCCTGTCCCTCACTCAACTCTTTGGCTCTGTCAACTTTGCAACCAGGGCAATTCTCATAGTACTTCTCCTTCCTCTCCAACAATGGCATTTCAACATTCTCCCCTTCCATGTTTCTGTGACAACCCCACCACTTGTTTCACTCCGGAGGACCCTTTTTCCTACACCATTTTGCATGCATCATTCATTCAAATCAAACCCAGAAAAGATCATCAGAAATCATGTAAAGTGACTACCTTTTGAAGCACAAAATGGACAAGAAAACCAGAAGAAACAGAGGATGAGGAGAGAAACTTACACAAAACAAAACAAACCGTGAAAGACAAGGTTTCTCACGCGTTTACAACTATAGACAGCAGCAAGGTGATGGACCTGTCTGAAGAGTATATATGTCTCATGTGAAGTCGTAATAATCTCTCACATTGTTCAAGTTAAATTTTAAAAAATGTTGAACCAAATTAATGTTGCTTAATTTTTATATGATCTATTCATTTATTCTTTCTATTTATAATCCTACTTATATTTGAAGATGACGAAAGATAAATTTAAATGGAAAAATAATTAATTATAAACAATTTCATATTTATTTTTTGTTCCTCGTGTATTGCAATGTAAGATACTTTTTTTATAAACAACCGAAGGTTTTGATGGTACCCATTGATTGGTATAGAAGGTGAGTGAAAGTGAGAAAAATGGAAAGATAGTAGAAGTGAAGTTCTTTAAAAAAAAGAATAGAAATTAAAATAATTTGGTATTATTAATTTTACATTTCAATATTTCTAGTAATTTATTCTTATTATGGAAAAAAAGTTATAGTTAAGTATATATATATATATATATATATATATATATATATATATATATATATATATATATATATATATATATATATA